>Ga0155684_102_pt2 | contig 41150 bp, 42 predicted proteins | sample RifCSPlowO2_01_FD_107341 | JGI IMG/M metagenome (GOLD analysis project Ga0155684, IMG submission 107341) | Candidatus Yanofskybacteria bacterium RIFCSPLOWO2_01_FULL_43_46 | reverse complement strand
CATCGTCTTTTAGTGTCAAGGCATCCTCCATACGCCCTTATATTTAATGAGTAATGATTCCTTGTAAAATTAAATTTCTTTTGTTTGCCCCTTACCTATGAATAGGTGAGGGGTTTGTGATTATTTCTACTTTCTACTTACCCGCTGTTCCGTAAACTACTTGATAATTTACGAAACGCTTATGAGATTTCTTACAAACCTTAAAAAGCTGTTTAGAAAGAAATCTATTTTTCAATATGCTTGCCGTTAGCTATCAGCCACTAAATTCATTAATGAATCCAGTCGTCGAGAGCCAAATTTAGTAATAAAAACACCGCTTTACAGGCGGCTTTGATTGCTTAGCACCAAAAAAAGAGGATTTATCAGCCGCTTGTAATGTTATTTGTGAGTGTTTTATACATATTTCTTTGTAAGTATTAGTATATCAGATGGCCTATCCACAAGTCAACCCCTATCTTGTTAAGACTTCCGGCCCTTCGTTTGTTATGGCCACCGTGTGTTCAAAATGCGCGGCTAAACCGCCATCTTTGGTAATGAAAGCATATCCGTCTTTGCCGTTTTTAATCGCCCATTTTCCAGTAACAACCATGGGCTCAATGGCAATTACCATGCCGGCCACCAACTTCTCGCCTTGGCCCGCTTTTCCATAATTCAAAACCTGCGGCGGTTCATGAAGCTCTCTGCCGATGCCATGACCGACAAGATCTCTGACCACATTAAAACCCTTGTCTTCAACATATTTCTGAATAGCCGAACCGATGTCGCCAAGAGTATTGCCGGCTTTGGCTTTTGAAATTCCCATCTCCAAAGATTCTTTTGTTGTTTGAATTAATTTTCTCTTAACTTGATCACCGCTGTTTCCAACAAGAACCGTGGTCGCTGAATCGGCATGAAAACCTTTATGCAAAATGCCCATATCAATTTTCAGCAAATCGCCCTCCTTTAAAATTGTGCCGGATGGAATAGCATGAACAATCTCGTCATTTAAAGACGTGCACAGAATGTTTGGGTAATCGTCAAAACCAAGAAAAGAACCTTGTACTCCGTAAGATAAAACAAGCTCTCCGGCGAGCTTTTCTAAATCGTTGGTGGTAATTCCCGGTTTTACTGCTTCCTCTAATTTTTTTAAGATACCCGCCAGAATTTTACCACCCTCTTTCATTATTTCTATTTCTTTGTCTGTTTTAATTGGAATTTGAATCATTGGGATTTATTTAGAAATTAGGATTTAGAAATTTCCTGCAGTATATCCTTAAAAACATTTTCAATTGACTGTTCTCCGTTGATTTCTATTACTTTATATCCGCTCTTCTCCAAAAAATTAAATATTGGTTCTGTTCTCCTGTGATAAACTTCATTCCTTGTTTTTATCGTTTCCGGGGTATCCAAGCCCCGGGTTATTATCTCACTACCGTCCTGTGGACACACAAGTATGTTTTTAAATTTTTCAAAATTGGGTATCGGATGGCCGCTGGCCTTGCACACCCTGCGGCTGCTGTTTCTGATTATGGATTCCTCTTCATTAATCTTTATATTTACTACTTTTATATTTTCTTTCCCGTACAAATTCTCAAAGTATGGCAATTCCTGTTCAACTTCATAAATAGTCCGGGGAGAACCGCTGAAAATAGTGCCCTGCTCCTTGTCTGCTAATTCTTGGGCTTTCTCCAAGACAATTTTTACCGTCCATGGAGGTGGAAAAAGTTCGCCCTTGTCATACAATCTTTTGACTTCCGCCACTTCAGGATCATTTTTAATCAATTCTGAATCGTTTATCTTGGCTTCCCCAAGTTTTGAGGTTTGAATATGAACCAACCCAAACCTTTCCGCCAATAAATCCGCCTGTGTGCCTTTGCCTGAACCCGGTGGTCCAATTAAAAAAACAGCCCACTTTTTAGGATCTTGATTTAAGTTTTCGGCCGCCTCCGAAGTCCAACCCAACAACTGAACCACATAATTTTTCATCTTGGATTTATCATAACAAATTTAAAAAAATAAAAAAGCCGCCGATGTCTCGCGATGAGACATCGGCGGCACAAAACTCCTGATTAATATTCATACATGCTCAACTGCGCGTCCACCTGCTTCATAATCTCCAACGCCACGGAAACCACGATAAGAATTGAAGTGCCTCCGACGGTGAAGGTGGTAATTCCGGTCGCGCCCTGAACGATGTTTGGCATCACGGCTATCAATCCCAAAAATATCGCTCCAACAAGAGTAACCCTGTTCAAGAGATGATTTAAGAATTGAGCCGTCATCGGACCCGGTCTTATTCCGGGAATATATCCTCCCTGCTTCTGAATATTTTCAGAAATTGATTTGGGGTCAAAAGTAACCGCGGTATAAAAATAAGTGAACAAAACAACCAAAAAGAAGTAAGACAGAGAATACCAGAGCTGATTCTGGATAAAGTTGGTGAAAAAAGCGGCAACACCTGAGATAACGGGGATACTGGAACCGGCAAAAAAATTGCCAATCATGCCCGGAAAAAGCAGCAGCGATAACGCGAAAATTATTGGAATAACACCGGCGTTATTCACCCTCATCGGCAAGTATGTAGAAACGCCGCCGTACATTTTCATGCCTCTGACGCGTCTGGCATAGTTGATGGGAATGTTTCTCTGTGCTTCTGAAATATAAACAACCCCGACGATAACAGCCAGAGCCACAATTATAAAACCGAGGTAAGTAAACAGCTGGCTCGCGTCAAACGTGAAAAGGGTTTGTTGTATAGATGCGGGAAATCCGGCAACAATACCGGCAAGAATCAGAAGAGAAACGCCGTTGCCAAGATTTTTTTCGGATATTAATTCTCCCAGCCACATAAGAAATACGCTTCCGGCGACGATAACCGAAATAGCCGAGGCCCAATCAAGAAGACTGAGCTGGCCGATTATATTCTGTCTCGCCAACAAGACCAAGAAACCGTAACCCTGAAGAGCGGCCAAAGGAACGGTTAGAAGACGGGAATACTGGTTGAATCTCATCCTGCCGGCTTCTCCCTCATATTTATACATTTGCTCCAAAGCAGGAAATATCATGGTCAGAAGCTGCATTATGATTGAACCTGTAATGTAAGGCCCCAAACCAAGCATCGCGATGGAAAGAGTGGACAATGAACCGCCCGTAAATGAACTGATAAGTCCAAAAAATTGATTCTGGGCAAAGAAATCTTTCAAACGGGAGACATCGACGGCCGGAATAGGAATACTGGCTATCAAACGAGATACAGCCAATAAGAAAAAGATGAACAAAACCTTGTTCCTTAAGTCCGGTCTTTTGAATATTTGTAAGATTTTATTCATTAATTGTACTGCCTGATTTTAATATCTTCTCACGGGCAGATTTAGAAAATTTAAATCCTTTAAATTCCAGTCTCTTTTTGAGCTGTCCTTCTCCGAGAATTTTAACTTCTTTGCTGGATAAAAATTCCGGGGAAATCTCTTGTCCGTCTTCAAATTTATTGAAAAAGTCCAAATTTAAAATCTTGACCTTGTCGTGTCTTAACTGGAAATATCGGTGCTTTGCGTGAGGCCTGTTTGAACCCGGCTTTTTGGTGGCGCCTCTCAATTTGGGAAAGAGCTGCCAAAGACGGTTGTCTCCGCCCCTGAAACCCTGCTTGAATCCAGCTCCGGCCCGCGACTTTTGTCCTTTCGTACCCTTTCCGGAATAAGTGCCTCGCTTTCCTCCCCTTCCGACACGCTTGACCGATTTCCTTTTTGTATGTGATTTTAATTGATTTAGTTGCATTTTATTTTGAAACTTTATCTTTGTCGGCTCTTAATTTTTTCAGGGCCTCGATTGTAGCCATGGCTATATTAACTTTGTTGTTGGTTCTTTCCAAAAGTTTTCCGGTCAATTTAGTAATACCCGAAAGCTTGGCCACAACCCTGACCGGTCCGCCCGCTTTAACTCCGCCTCTGGCCGGTTTCAGCAACACGACAGCGCTGTTGTATTTGGCTTCAACCTGATAAGGAATCGTTCCGTCTTTAATAAGAACGGTTACCAAATTTTTCTTGGCTTGATTAAAAGCTTTTTGAACCGATTGAGCCACATCTTTGCCTTTGGCCATTCCTACTCCGACCTTTCCTTTTCCGTCTCCGATAACGATTGTCGCCCTAAAACTGAATCTCTTGCCTCCTTTGGTAACGCGGGAAACTCTTGCAATGTCCAAAACCTTCTGGTCGTATTCTGACTTCGCGGCAAAACCGCCTCTGCCCCCGGGTCTTCGTCCGCGGCCTCCGCCGAATCCGCCTCGGCCGCCGCTTCTTTGACCTCCGCCAAATCTTTGGCTTCCCCCTCCCGGGCGTGGTGCTTGCCCCGATACTGGTACGGGTGTTGTTACCGGTGCTGATGCCGGTGTTTCTGTGTTTGTATTTTTTGGTGTTTCGTTTTCCATTTTTCTAAATTTTAATTCCTCCCTTTCTTAAACCTTCGGCTACCGCTTTTACCCTGCCGTGGAATTTAAATCCTCCTCGGTCAAAAACAGCTTCAGTAATTCCTGTTTTCTTCATTTTTTCGGCTAAGGCCTCCCCGACTTTTGAGGCTCCTTCAGACTTTTTATCCTTGGTTTTTGTTTTGGTTTTTTTCCCTCCGTAATTAGACGCGCTCGCCAATGTTTTGCCGGCTTTATCGTCTATAACTTGGGCATAAATATATTGATTGCTTTTGAAAACGGCAACTCTCGGCCGCTCTTTGGTGCCTGTTATCTTAGCGCGTATTCTGCGATGACGCATAATCTTGTATTGTTGTTTTGATTTAACTTTCATATGATCTAAAACATGATTTAACCGGCGGCAACGGCTTTCTTGCCCGCTTTTCTCTTTATAATTTCGCCTTGATATCTGATTCCGCTTCCTTTGTACGGTTCCGGCTTTCTCCACGATCTTATTTCTGCGGCCACTTTTCCGACTAATTCATTATCCATACCCTGGACTCTAATCACATTTTTCTCTGCCTTAAAAGTTATTCCTTCCGGAGCTTTAACGGTAATAGGGTGTGAAAATCCCAACCCTAATTCCAAATCATTTCCTTTTACCGCCGCTTTATATCCGACTCCCTGAAACTCCATAACCGTTTCGAATCCTTCATTCACTCCTTTTATCATGTTTTTAATAAGAGCGCTGGCCAATCCCCATGTCGCGCTGTCTTCTTTGTTTTTAGGAATTACCTTCAATTCGTCGCCCTCTATGTTTAAGTCCACGTCTCCGGGAATAAATCTTCTTAATTCGCCCCTTGGACCTTTAACCAAAACTAAGCCGTTGTCCATTTTTATCTGGACATCTTTTGGTATTTTTATCGATTTTTTGCCAATTTTGCTCATATGTTTTTTACTCTTCGACGGATTCGGCAAGCTCACCGTGGTGAGTCTACCGAACCACAAGCTCGGAGTGATTGCTTCGCAATCACCAGACTTCACAAATTATTTCTCCTCCAAGGCCTAATTTCTTGGCTTCTCTTGAACTCATAATCCCCTTGGAGGTCGAAACAACCGCCAAGCCGTATCCGGAACGGACGGATTTTATGTCTTTGGCCTTGATATACATCCGCCGAGAGGGGCGGCTGATAATTTTAACACCGTTCAAGGCTCCCTGATTATCCTGATATTTCAGCGTAAGTTGGAGATATTCATGTTCTGATTTTTTTTCTTTTTTATTTTTTCTTTCAACTTCGGAAATATATCCCGCTTCTTTCAAAATATTGGCAATCTTAAATTTAACCCTTGAAAAAGGCATCGCAACCTGCTCGCCTTTCACGGCTTGAGCATTCTTTATTCTTATTAACATGTCTGATATCGGATCCATAAATTTATCCTTCGACAAGCTCAGGATAATTTTGCCTTTGGCAAAATTACCAGCTTGATTTTTTAACCCCCGGCAATTGACCTGCGCTGGCCAATTCCCGAAAGTGTATTCTGCACAAACCAAAACTCCTCATAAATCCGCCCTTCCTTCCGCACATAAAACATCGGCGCACCTCGCGGGTCGAATATTTGGGTTTTTTATTTGATCTTGCGATTGTAGATTTTTTAGCCATTTTTAATCGGAAATCCCATTTGTTTTAAAAACTCAATTCCTCTTTCTCTGTTTTTGGCCGTTGTAACCACGGTTACTTCCAGCCCGAATATGTCTTTCGTGTTTTCATAATTTATTTCCGGGAAAATGCTGGATTCTTTAATGCCGAAATTAAGATTCCCCATCTTGTCAAAATTCCTGGTTTCTATGCCCCTGAAATCCTTAGACCGGGGAAGAGCAATTGAAATCAATCTGTCTAAAAAATCATACATTCTTTTTCCTCTCAAGGTAATCGAGATTCCGATATTTACACCTTGTCTCAACTTGAATCCCGATATGGATTTCTTGGCTTTTTTGAAAACCGGCTTTTGTCCCACAATCATTGTTAAATCCTTTGCGATTCTTTCTGTTGTTTTATCTTCTTTTGTAATTCTTCCGATTCCGGTGTTGATGACGACCTTTTCTATCTTCGGCACAGCCATTACGTTCTCAATTCCAAAAGATTTCTGCAACGCAGGAATTACTGTTTTTCTATATTTTTCTTGTAATCTTGTCATATTGATTAGGAGGCATTACTATACATCACTTTTGCACTTTTTACAAATTCTCGTCTTGTTTTCACCTTCAAATTTATACCCGATTCTGGTCATTTTTCCGCATGATTTGCATACAAGAGCCACGCTTGACGCGCTAACCGCTCTTTCCTTGCTGATAATCTGGCCTTTCTGACCTTGCTTTTTAGCCCGAATATTCTTTTTTATTAAATTCAAACCCTCCACAACAACCCTGTCGATACTTGGTATGACCATGGAAATCTTTCCGGTCTTTCCCCGGTCTTTCCCGTTCAGCATTATTACATTGTCTCCTTTTCGTAATTTCATAATCGTTATACCAATTCTTCGGCTAATGAAGCTATTGTATTATATCCTCTTTCTTTTATTTCTCTCGGGATCGGTCCGAAAATTCTTCCACCCTTCGGTTCTTTTCCGTCCAAAATCACAACCGCATTATCGTCAAATCTGATATAGGTTCCGTCTTTTCTTCGGAATGGTTTTCTCTGTCTGACCACAACCGCTCTTAAAACCTCTTTTTTCTTAACCAATTTTCTCGGCTCGGCAACTTTTACCGAAACAACGACAATGTCTCCAAGCTGGGCATATCTGTGTCGTGATCCTCCAAGAACCTTAAAGACCCCGACCTTTTTGGCTCCTGAGTTGTCCGCAACATTTACGATTGAACGAAGCTGTAACATATTTAAAAATTAATTTGATTTTTATTTAACGTTCGGTTCAACTTTTCCGATTACTGTCCATCTTTTTTCTTTGGACGTCGGTCTGGTTTCTTGAATTAAAACCCGGTCTCCGGTGTGATATTGATTCTCTTCGTCATGGGCTTTGTATTTTTGTGAAACTTTAAAATATTTCTTGTATTTCGGATGCTTCTTCAGACTCGAAACCTTCACCACTGCGGTTTTGGTCATTTTGTCCGACGTGACGACTCCTTTTAGTATTCTTGGTTTTGTATTTGACATGTTTGTCTATGAGCGAAGCGAGTAGTTACAAACTTGTCACCCCGCACCATCTGGAATCATAGTGTTTTGCTATTTCCAGTCTAGAGGCGTAAGCCGCCTCTCGGCTCTGTCTGGGTGCTATCTCTCACTATCAGCCCAGATGGTGCGGGGTAACTTCGTGTAACCAATCGAACTTCGTGTTATACACTCGTCCTCTTGGACAACTCAGTTAAAATCCTTGCTATTTCTTTTTTTGTTTTACTAATCTGGCTGAAATCTTTCAATCTTTTTTCGCCCAATTCAAAGTTAAACCGCAAAAGCTTTGCCTTTAAATCTTTCAGCATTGTCGCCGTCTCTTCTTTCGTCTTGTTTTGTAAATCAATATTTTTAGACATTTTATCTTATCTTTTAACTATTCTCGTTTTTATCGCAAGTTTGTGCGAGCCAAGCGTCAAAGCTTTTCTTGCCTGATCTTCCGGTAATCCGTCTATTTCAAAAATTATTTTCCCGGCTTCAACCACCGCCACAAAATGGTCCAAAGTTCCGGCGCCGCCGCCCATTCCAAGTTCTCCTCCGTGATTGGTGCGGGGCTTGTCCGGAAATACACGCATCCAGATTTTACCGCCCCTGGAAACAAACCTCGTCATAACACGCCTTGCCGCTTCCAGCTGATTGGCCTTTATCCAGCTTGATTCCCCCGCTTTCAAACCGAAACTTCCAAAACTTAAATACGTGCCCCTTGTGGCCTTGGTTTTTAAGTTGCCCTTATGAACTTTTGGATGTTTTACTCTTGCTGGTTGCATGTTTGTATCTTAAAACGTTTAAACTTTACTCGAATTTCTCTCCTTTATAAATCCACACCTTCACTCCTATTGTTCCGTATGTGGTGCTGGCGGTTGCTTTTGCGTAATCTATATCGGCTCTCAATGTTTGTAGCGGCAAATTGCCTTCTTCCAAGTGTTCGGAACGCGCAATCTCGGCTCCGTCTAACCGGCCGCCGAGCAATATCTTGGCGCCCTTAACCTGCTTAGAAGCGATTATTTTGGCCAACGTCTGTTTCATTACTCTTCTGAAAGGAATTCTCTTTTCTATCTGGTCAACTATGGATTCGGCCATTATCATGGCGGATGCTTCCGGATTTTTGATCTCTTGGATCTCTATTCTGACTGAAACTTTGTTTTTAAACATTTTCTGAATGGCATTTTTAAGTTCTTCGACACCAGTGCCTCCGCGTCCGATCAGCAATCCTGGCCTGGCTGTAAAAATAATCACGTTCAAGGCGTCGGTTCCCCGTTCCAGTTCAATCCTGTCCACGCTCATATTCTTTAATTTTTTATTCAGAAAAGATCTTGCGGCGACATCATCTTTTAAATACGGCACATATTTGCGTCCGCCAAACCAACGGGACGCCCAGTCCTTTTGAATACCCGTCCTGAATGATGTCGGTGATATTTTTTGTCCCATATTGATATCGGCTATTATACTTGTTTCCTTCTAAATAATCTCCTGGCTATACTACCCTCGCTTTTCTTTCCTATTTCGGTCTTAACTTCGTGTTCATGTCTCTTTATTTCTGTCTTTGTTGATTCTTCTGCGATTGGCCCGGTTTTTTCTTTGGCTTTCTTTTCCGTTGCCTGTCTCTTTAATCCGGCAACTCTTTCATCCAGAACAAGCCGTACTCTGCTGGTTTTCTTCTGAATTTCCCCGGCTCTTCCCTGCGCTTTCGGTCTGAATCTTTTTAATTTAATCCCCTCGTCAACAAGAAACTCTTTAATATAAAGATTGTTCTTAACCATGCTGAAATTGTTCTCCGCGTTGGCAATAGCTGAATTCAATAATTTTATCAACGGCAAAACAGATCTCTTCATAAAAAACTCCATCTGATTCAGGGCATAGACAACATCTTTGCCCTTGAGCAAATTCGTAACAGCCCTGACTTTTCTCGGGGCGATTCTCAATCCGTTCAGTTGTGCTTTAACTTGGGTCATATTGAAATATTTAAATATTATTTTTTGGACGCAACGGCTGGCGCGGCTCCTTCGGCCGGAGCTTTGGCCGCCTGGGCGGCTTCAATCTCTTTCTGTTTCTGGGCGGCCTCTAATTCTCTCTGCATTTTTCCGCCATGTCTTACGAATTTTCTGGTTAATGAAAACTCCCCCAATTTATGTCCAATCATGTCTTCTGTCACAAAAACAGGAACATGAACTCTGCCGTTATGCACGCCGAAAGTGAATCCTATCATTTCCGGAATAATCGTGCAGTCCCTTGACCATGTCTTGATAATCGTCTTGTCGCCCGCCCTAAGCTTGCCTACCTTTTTCAATAGCTTTTCGTCCACATATGGCCCCTTTTTAAGTGATCGGCTCATGTTGTTTTATTTGGTTCTTCTGATTATGAATTTACCCGACTTTTTCTTTTTATTTCTTGTTTTTCTTCCGCCCGTAATTTTTCCGTAAGCGGTCTTCGGGCGTCTTGTTCCTCTGCCCTGCCTGCCTTCTCCGCCTCCATATGGGTGGTCAACCGGATTCATGGCCGTACCTCTTACCTTGGGTCTTCGGCCAAGCCATCTGGATTTTCCCGCTTTCCCTAAGACAATCGTGCTGTGTTCTGAATTAGAAACCTGGCCGATAGACGCATAGGACTCTCCCAAAATCCTTCTATTTTCAGATGACGGCATTACTAACTGAACAAAACCGCCTTCGCTCGCTAAAACAGTGGCTCCGGAACCCGCTGACCTGACTATTTTTCCGCCCTGTCCCGGGAATAATTCCACATTATGAACAAGGGAACCCTGTGGAATGTTTTTCAATTTCATTCTATTGCCGGGTCTTATGGGGGCCTGTTCTGCGGTAATAACCGAATCTCCCACCTTCAATTCTTGCGGAGCCAATATATATCTTTTTTCTCCATCCGCAAAATGAATTCTGGCTATTCTCGACGTTCGATTCGGATCGTATTCCAAAGCTACAACCTTTCCGGGAATGTTCAATTTGTCCGTCTGCTTGAAATCTATGTCTCTGAACAATCTCTTTGCTCCGCCGCCTTTTCGCGGACCGGTAATCCTTCCCCTGTTATTTCTTCCGTATGATTTGCTGAATCCCCATTTGTGCGACTTTAAAGGCTCAATCTTGGTTAATTGAGAAAAATCATATCCTTTCATTCCTCTTCTGGAAGGTGTTGTCGGTTTATATTCTTTCATGTCGCGGAGTGGGCTCCCGTTAAAGTCGCCCGCGAGGGGCCCCATTCTCTTTTCCCTTTCTTAATGCTACTCGGCTCGGAGTGTATCGGTGCTTTAGCCCGATAACTCTCTGTAGAAGTGGAATGGGGACACGCGTCGGCGACTAACGGGAACTCTGTTTTATGGTTTGGCCTGTTCTATTGTCTGGCCTTTTGCCAAAACTACGATTGCTTTCTTATATTCAGACTTGAAACCGGGATGCCGGCCCAAATCTCTCCTTTTTCTCGGCATATTTAAAACCTTAACGCTCTCAACCTTTACATTAAAAAGTTTTTCAACTTGTTTTCTTATCTGGCTCTTATTGGCGCTTCTAAAAACCTTGAAAATATATTGATTAAATCCGTTCAATAAAGAAGCTTTTTCGCTTACATAAAAATTTTTCAAAACCCTGTAAGCTTCCGCATTGCCAGCAACCGGCAACATTGGCGCAGATTCCCTGTCCTGAGCTTGTCGAATGGATTTTGTTTCTTCCATTGCGGCAACACCTTCCTTTTTTGAAGGCTTCTTTTTCTTTCCGTCAACTGACGGATTTTTTTTAAAAAGATTTAACGCCATATTATTTATTAAATGTCTTATTTAAAGCATCTACGGAATCTTTGGCCAAAACCAAATACTTATAAGACAAAATTTCTAACGGGTTCAAGTTTCTGGCTTCGACCGCTGAAAAGTTGGGCAAATTTTTTGACGACCTTTTTATCTTATCCTCCATTGAAGGAAGCGCCAGCAAAACGGTCGGTTTATTACCCATCAGGCTTGAAAGATTTTTCATTATTACCGCCATTTCTTTTGTTTTTGGATTTTCCAATCTAACGTCATCCAAAACAAAAAGTTGTTTATCTTTTGCTTTTGAAGACAAGACCATGAACAGCGCTCTTCGGGCCATTTTTTTATTTATCTTCTTTTTGAAATTTCTTTCCTTGGTCGGTCCGAAGGTTACTCCTCCGCCTTTCCAAATCGGTGAACGGATGGAAGCGTGTCTGGCCCGGCCGGTACCCTTCTGTTTCCATGGTTTTTTACCCCCGCCTCTTACTTCTCCCCGGCCCTTGGCGTGAGCGATAACCTGTCTCTTGTTAGACCTCAAGGAAGTTATAATCTGATGAACCAAGTCATTATTCATCGCCAAATTAAAAATCGCATCGGGCAAATCAACCTTTCCGATATTTTCAGCTTTTTGATTGTATAATGGATACTGCATTTTATTGTGATTGGATCATTAATAATTGACCTCTGTATCCCGGAGTCGCGCCTTTGACCGCAAGCAATCCGTTCTCAACATCAACTCTCACGATTTTCAGCCCTCTTGTGGTTACCTGGTCAGCTCCCATTCGTCCGGCCATTCTCATTCCCGGCAACGTATGCTGGGGAAATCTTTGACCGATAGAACCCGCATGTCTTGCAACGTGGTGATGGCCGTGGCTGTGAGGCATTCCGTGAAAACCGTGTCTTTTCATAACTCCGGCAAAACCTTTACCCTTGGACATCCCCGTAACTCTTACCTTGTCTCCGACGGCAAAAACAGAAGCATCGAATTTATCTCCCGCTTTCAATTCCTGGCCGCCCGCTTCTGTGATCCTAAATTCTTTTAAGGTCTCAAAGTTTCCTAAATCTTTGTAGTGTCCTTTTTGCGGTTTATTTATGTTTTTAATCTTTCTGGTTCCCGTTCCCACTTGAACCGCTTCATAACCGTCTTTTTCTTTAGTCCTTACCTGCACCACAACATTTGGCTCAACTTCAACAACGGTAACAGGAATGACCTTTCCGTCTTCCTCAAAAACCTGTGACATCCCTAATTTTTTACCTAATATGAATTTCATGTTTTTTATTAATGGCCTTCGGGGGCCTGCCCCTCATCACCCCAGAGATGCTCGACTGCTGCCTGCGCGTCACTGGGGTCCCCACTCGGGCCACCCCTCGGTCAACGTTATTCAAAACAAAACGCCGGACTAGCCGGCGCTGCCGCTAATCTTATTTTGACTATTTAATTTGGTCTTACCTTGTTTAAAACCACTTATTTCAATTAAGGTTTTAATACGATAAGTGAATTTTTATCCGCCAACTGGCGGAACCGGATGTGATGGATGTTCTCGCTTTCGCGAACTTGTCCAACCCTTGCCGGATAAATACACCGTCTTATTACCACCGCTTTTAGCGGGGCCCCGCCCAAGGCGGTGGCTACCTTATTCTCTCGTCCTAATTTCTTAAGGCGAGAAGTAAGGGAATAATTATTACATTTTTAATTCTATATCTACTCCGGATGGCAGATTCAAATTCATCAGTGCATCAATTATCTTCGGTGTCGGTGCTTCTATGTCTATGATTCTCTTGTGGGTTCTCATCTCAAACTGTTCCCTGGAATTCTTATCAATGAAAGCCGAACGGTTTACCGTATACTTCGCTATTTCAGTCGGCAACGGCACCGGACCTATCGGGTGGCCCCCGTATCTTTCAATCGTTTCAACGATCTGGGCAGCGGACTTGTCTATGATCTTATTATCATAAGCCCGCAGTTTGATTCGTATTCTTTGACTTGTTTCTATCGTTTTTTTAGCCATTTTACTTGAAAAGAACATTTTGAAGCCCCGACTACCCGTCGGGGCTTCAATTTAATTATTACTTATTAATTTTGGTTACGGCTCCGGCACCGACAGTCTTGCCTCCTTCTCTAATGGCAAATCTCTGCTTTTCTTCCATAGCGATAGGAGCAATCAACTGTACTTTCAAACTTATGGTGTCTCCGGGCATTACCATCTCGGTTCCTTCCGGCAATAATACTTCTCCCGTAACATCGGTGGTTCGGAAATAGAATTGAGGTTTGTATCCTTTGAAGAAAGGGGTGTGTCTTCCGCCTTCTTCTTTTGTCAAAACATATATTTCTGCGTCAAAGTCGGTATGAGGAGTAATCGTGCCCGGCTTTGCCAAAACCTGTCCTCTTTCAATTTCTTCTTTCTTGGTTCCTCTTAAAAGTATCCCCGCATTGTCTCCGGCCATACCTTCGTCCAATTGCTTATTGAACATTTCAATACCGGTGACAACGGTCTTCGCAGTCGGTTTGATGCCGACTATCTCGATTTCTTCATTGAGTTTGACCTTTCCTCTTTCAATTCTTCCCGTTACAACGGTTCCTCTTCCTTCAATTGAAAATATGTCTTCAACGGGCATGAGGAACGGTTTTTCAACTTCTCTGACGGGATCCGGAAAGAAAGTGTCCAATGCATCCATCAATTCTTTAATCGGCTTGGCATACTGGTCATCTTTTGATTTGGCTTCAAGGGCTTTCAAGCCAGAACCTCGAATAATCGGGGTTTTGTCTCCGGGGAATTGATATTTATTCAATAATTCTCTTATTTCGGCTTCAACCAAGTCAACCATTTCCGAATCATCAACCATGTCTACTTTGTTAAGAAATACGACAATGTTGGGAACACCAACTTGTCTTGCAAGCAAAATATGCTCTCTTGTTTGAGGCATAGGACCATCAGTGGCGGCAACAACCAAAATCGCTCCATCCATTTGGGCGGCGCCGGTTATCATGTTTTTGATGTAGTCGGCGTGGCCCGGAGCGTCAACGTGAGCGTAGTGGCGCTTGGGCGTCTCATATTCAGAGTGGTGTAAAGCGATAGTGATACCTCTGGCCTTTTCTTCAGGAGCGTTGTCGATCTGGTCTACTCCTTCTTCACGGGCAGAATACCCGTCATCTTTCATTAAATTCAAAACATGCAAAATACCCGCCGTTAGCGTGGTTTTTCCGTGGTCAACATGACCGATTGTGCCGACATTCAAATGCGGCTTAGTTCTTTCAAATTTCCCTGCCATTTGCTTTAGTGATTAGCGAATAGTGATTAGCAAATAGTTTTCGACTATTGGCTATCTATCCTATTGGCCATTACATTAATTAAACACGTAATATCTATTTTAGCGGAATGGCGCCGATTAGTCAATCCCTCACCTTTTGTGGATATGCATTCACTATGCCATAGACAAGATTAATCCACGAAAGGTGAGGGATCAACTGCCACCAATTTTTCCTCTTTCTCTATCTCACTCTGTAAAGCCAATATATCCTTATTTATCCTTTCTAGTATCTCGAGCTCGTTGTCGGGAAGTGTGGGTTTTGCAGGAGGAATTATGTTTTCTTTTTGGCTTATTCCATTAGTAACTGTGTGATTTATCTTGATTTCCTTTTCTTTTCCGCCCAAAACAAGATCCTTATACATCTCATAGCTTAAAATCGCAAAAGACGGCTCTCCGTTATCCAGCACTAAAACCGCCGTAGAATGCTTAACTAATTTTTTTAGTTCGTCTATGTTCATTACTGGAGTATATTATTAAAATATTCAAAAAAATGCAACTTCATTTCAGATAGCACCCTACAACCTCTACGCATGCTGCGGGGTGCACTTTTTAAAAATACTACTGATTTTAAAAAAGCACACCCCCTCTGCCGGTTGGTTGGGTGGTAGGTAACAATCGGCAATAAAAGTTCAAACTCGCCTGAAATAAGATATGGGCTATGATAGTTAAGACCAAAAGCCCCCTTTCGGGGACTGAAGGCCTAATGTTTTTATCTGAATTAAGAAATCCAGAATTTCAAGGAAATGGATAAAAACCTTGAAGCCCTTAAAGAACCTCAAAGAAAAACACTAGTGATTAGCTGATACCTACTATGAGTATATACCAAGAGATATACACAGGTCAAGTATGGACCGGACGGGACTTGCACCCGTATCTTTTAGGTATCAGCTAACTATTTTAACTGTTAATACTACCGGCCCATTGGTAATCTAGCTAGACCACCGCCAATATTTTAGCAGAATATCTGGAAAGTTTAAGTTGATAAGTATAAAACGATACTATGACCAAAAACATGTTTGGAAACGCTAAGAAAACCCATAGGGTCACTTTTCCACGATTTTAATTTCTTCGTCTGTTAATCCGTATAATTCGTAAACTTTTTGGTCTATTTGTTTATCAGTTTTTTCGATTTCAGATTTTAATCGACCCCATTCGTTAGAATTCTCTTCCATGGAGTGTATATTTTTTTGTAGCTCTGTCATCCGATCGACTAAATTAACTATCTCTATGTGTTTGTTCTCAAGGTTTAATTTTGGTATTGGTATTTCAGCAAGGTGATTTATTTTTATCTCAGCAAACAATTTACCCTTCCGAGGTTGTATGGCTAAAAAATACCAAGTTCCTATACCAGAATTTAGTATCGCCAAAATAAATTTCAAGCTAATTTTGTCATCCGAATTCTTCTTGTATAGAACAAAAAAGTTATTACTTACAAAGTAACCATCCCGGTCTATGGTAGCAATAATTTTATCTCCAGTCCTTCTAACCAAAATCTTTTCATTACTAAAGTACTCGTCTTTGCCTAGATTGGCATATTCGCCAGCTGCTTTATTGATTACACTCTTATCGTAATTGACAAATTTTCCAGCCCAGCTTTCAAAATAACGATTTATTTCCACCCCTTTGAAGAGAAGCTTTTTTGACTTACCCGATGTTTGTGAATCTGTAAATAATTTTTCTCTTATATTTCCAGAGTGTATACCCTCGTGAATTTCTAAAATAGTCCCAAGCTTGATGGAACATGCATCAAGTTTTTCTTTAAAGTTTAATACTATAGGATTTAAACGCAAATTAAATTTATAGTCTTTATTTTCAAGAAAAACTGTTTGTTTAATCTTGCCCTCTTCTTTATCAATAAGCACTGAAATATTGTTATTATTTCTTATTTTTTCTTGATTTTCTTTTTGGAAAATCAAGACCACTGAATCTAAATTTACGCCCTGAAATGCCATACCCGTATAATAAATGTGTGATATTAGAAAGTTATCGAGAATCAATTTTCTTACATTGGGATAATTTTTTAAGAGGACTATGTCTGGTAATACGAGACCTAGTTTCCCACTATCTTTTAAAAATTTTGTAGACCTCTCTACAAATAAGGCGAATGTATCTACTATACCTATGCCAGTTACAAATAAATTTTTATAAAAATCTTTTTCATTGCTTTCTAAATTGGCACCCCAAGGAGGATTACCGATTATGACATCAAAACCACCCCGTTTAAAAACTTCTGGAAATTCTTCTCGCCAGTTGAATGGCTTTTTTTCACGAAAATTATTGCCGAAATATTTTTTGAGTTCTTCGTCCGTGCCAGAAATAAGCGAGTTGCCGTTTTTAATATTCTTCGCTAACGAAGGCAAAAGAATTTTTTCTTCTACGGCATTGATAAGAAGGTTTAATCGGGCAATTTCAACCGCTTGTGAATCCAGGTCTACACCATAAATGTTTTGAGTGATAATCTGAATTTTTTTATATGTAGGCGAACCGCGAAAGCTCATCTCACAATATCTCTGATAGATGGCATCAACCGCTTTAATAAGAAATGACCCCGAACCGCATGCCGGGTCAAGGACTTTTACTTTCATCAACTCATCTATGGTTTCGCATTGTTCCAGGACTGGCCTAAGCGCGTTTTTTATAATGTAATCAACAATAAATTCCGGCGTGTAGTAAATTCCGTGCTCTTTGCGTTTTTTAGAGTCCTGACCAATCTTGCTACCTTTCTTTAATTGTTCTAATTTATATCCTAAATAATTCTCATATACGGCACCTAATATATCGGCTGGCATAATCTTAAAGTCATATTCATAATATCCCGATTTTCCATATAAAATATCTATGACTTTTTTGGTATAATTGTCGTGTTCTTCCCATGTTTCAAAAGGATGCTCATCAAAAAGATTAGAATTATATTGGACATCAAGTTCTCTAAATTTTTTCACTAATGACAAGTAGAGCGGAGGCCGACTTTTATCATAATGCCCCGCCCCCCATTCCCGCACAATGGTTTTTAATATCTGGGGTTCAATATTCCTGTCTTCTAAAACCCTAATAAAAACAAGGCGATTTAAAAGTTTTTGCACACCTTCATCAAGCAAGTCCTCCGGCACTTTTTCATTCCAGCGTCTTAAGCTGTCAGTCAAAAGTTTACGACATTCCGTTAGGTCCTTATAAAGAGCGTCGGTAACAGATGCTCGTTTTAAGGACTTCCCCCATTCTTCTGCCTTTTTATCCATATCACCATTCTCAAAAGATTCTTTGGATAAAAGCCAAAGGCGATCAAAATCGTCAAGATACTTGTCGTAAGAAATTTCAAAGAATTTGCTATGAGCCAGTTCTTCTGCCTGAAAATCGGCGTTGAAAACTTTGATACTTTCAAAGTCGGTAAGAACTGCCCAAGTTACACCCTTGTTCCAAGAATACTTTATTGCTTGTCGGGCATACTTGGCATTATTCAAATCAGCCTTAAAAGGTTTCGCTTCTAAATAAAATTTAGGGCGGCCATTGACATAAAATCCATAATCCACCCTGTCGCCAGAAATATGCTCTTCGGATGTGACTTCATTTCTATCTTCCATGTCCCACCCAAGCGCAGAAAAAAGCGGGACGATAAATCCCTTTTTAGTATCTTCTTCTGTGTATGTTTTAGCCTTACCGGACCTTAAAACTTCCTCATGCTTTTCTACGAGTTTTTGAATTGTGAGTTTAGCCTGGTTTTTATCCATTTAACTGGAATTATCGCAGGTTTTAAGATAAAAATCAAACACAGCACCCCACTTTATTTCAGAGAAACTTTGAACCCCTATTGCCAGTCATCATCTGCTTACTAAGCAACCGGCGGAGGTAGCGTGCTTTTATGAAATTAGTAGATTTCAGAAAAGTGCGCTACGCAGCATACATAGAGGTTGTGTGAGCTATTTCTTTCCTTCTTTGATAAGTTCAACCATATTATTCGGCACGGGTTCGTAGTGGTCGAATTCCATATTAAACGTGCCGCGTCCTTCAGTCAAGGACCTTACCGAAGTAGCGTAACCGAACATTTCCGACAATGGAACTCTGGCGTCAATGACCTTCAAATTCATCGGACTCCTGTCGTTAATACCTAATACTTGGCCTCTTCGTGACGCGATATCTCCGGTGGCCTCACCCATAAAAGAATCGGGGACGATAATCTCAACCTTCATGATAGGTTCCAGCAGGATGGGTTTTGCTCTTTTGATGGCCTCCTGAAGCGCCATAGTTCCGGCAATTTTGAAAGCAATTTCAGACGAGTCGACTTCATGGTAAGAACCGTCGTATAAAGTAACTTGCATATCTACCACCGGAAAACCGGCGATAACTCCCTTGTCCAACGCCTCTTTAACACCTTTTTCAACCGGGGTAATAAATTCTTCGGGAATGGATCCGCCTTTGATGGCATCAATAAATTCAAATCCGGCTCCCCGTTCTTTCGGTTCAACGCGCAGCCAAACATGGCCGTATTGTCCGCGGCCTCCGGATTGTTTGATATATTTGCCTTCAGCTTGGGATTTGTCGGAAATTGTCTCTTTGTAGGCAACCTGCGGCCGGCCGACATTTACATTGACCCCGAATTCTCTCTTCATGCGGTCAACGATAATTTCCAAGTGCAATTCTCCCATTCCGGAAATAATTGTTTCCGCGGTTTCTTCGTCGCTCCTTATTTTGAAAGTCGGGTCTTCGTCTGATAATTTTTTCAAAGATATACCCATCTTTTCCTGGTCGGCTTTGGTCTTCGGTTCTATGCGCAAAGAAATAACCGGTTCCGGAAATTCAATTCTCTCCAAAACAACCGGATGGTCGGGATCGCAAAGAGTGTCTCCTGTTCTTGTGGCTTTCATTCCTACTGTTGCCACAATATCTCCGGCCAATACGTCTTTAATTTCTTTTCTTTCATTAGCATGCATCCGGACTAAGCGGCTGATGCGCTCCTGCTGATTGCTTGTTGTATTCAATACATAAGACCCGGTATTTAAAGTCCCGGAATAAACACGGAAGAATGTCAGCTGGCCCATGTAGGGGTCAGTGGCAACCTTAAAAGCAAGGGCCGCAAAAGGAGTGTCGTCTAATGGTTCGCATCTTACTTCTTCACCTGTTTTGGCGTCATGCGCCATTAAAGGAGGCAAATCAACCGGCGAAGGCAGATAATAAACAACGGCATCAAGCATGAATTGAACTCCCTTGTTTTTAAGGGCCGAACCGGTAAAAACTGGAACTATTTTATTCTCAATAGTAGCTTTTCTCAAAATTTCTTTTAATTTTTCTGCCGGGATTTCTTTTCCTTCAAGATATTGGCTCATGGCCTCGTCATCGTTCTCAACGATCTTCTCAACTAAAACCCCGTGAAGCTCTTTTACTTTTCCCGCGATGTGTTCCGGAATCGGTTGTTCAAGCACTCTTTCTCCGTGCTCGCCTTCAAAAACATAATATTTCTGGGTCAAAAGATCGGCCACTCCCTTAAACTGGTCCTCTTCTCCGTCGGGTATCTGCATTCTGACGGCATTGGGAGTCAACCGAGCAAGAATGGACTGGTAAGATCTTTCGAAAGAAGCGCCGAGGCGGTCCAACTTGTTGATAAAACAAATCCTCGGCACTTTGTAATCGTCGGCATAGCGCCAATTCGTTTCCGACTGCGGCTCCACCCCGGCCACTCCGTCAAAAACCACAACCGCTCCGTCCAATACTCTCAAAGAGCGTTTTACTTCAACGGTAAAATCAATATGGCCCGGCGTATCAATAAGGTTAAATTTATATTCGTTATCTTTATTTTTAGGCAATCCCAACGGGGTCCAGAAAGCAGTCGTGGCGGCCGAGGTAATGGTAATTCCTCTTTCTCTCTCCTGTTCCATCCAATCCATAACCGTATCTCCTTCGTGAACTTCTCCTATTTTATGAGAAACTCCGGTATAAAAAAGCACCCTTTCGGAAACGGTTGTTTTTCCGGCATCTATATGAGCAATGATGCCGATATTTCTGGTTTTATCTATAGCATAGTCACGCATAGTATTATTTTAATATTAATCGGGAGCCTGCCCTTCTTTTTAAAAACTTCTGTGTTTGGCTAAGTTCGAGGCAAAATCGAGCATTAGGCCGAGCCATAGTAAACTATGGTGAGGACTAAGCGGAGATTTTAACGAAGAAATTAGTCAAACCCTTCAGGGTGCCGTCGGCTCGTAATTCCGCTTGGCGGAATGAGCCAGGCACACAAAAGTTTTTACCAAGCAAAGTGAGCAAATGCTTTATTGGCTTCTGCCATTCGGTGAACATCCGTCTTTTTCTTTACCGCGCCGCCGGTATTATTAAAAGCATTCATTAATTCTTCGGCAAGCTTTTCTTCTGTGGCTTTTCCTTTTTGACCGCGAACGGAATCAACAATCCATCTGATAGCCAAAGTTGTTTTTCTTTCCGGCTTGACTTCAATAGGCACCTGATAATTGGCGCCTCCGATTCTTCGTGATTTCAATTCCATTTGAGGGCCGGCATTGGCAATGGCCTGGTCCAAAACTTCCATGGCCGGTTTGTTTAATTTCTTTTCGGCTCTTTCAAGAGCGCCGTACACAATCTTCATGGCAATCGCCTTTTTTCCGGAATACATTATCTTGTTTATAAATTTGGCAACCAAAAGACTCGAATATTTCAAATCCGGTTCTGTGTGTGTTTTCTTTTTAACTGGTCTTCTCATGTTATTTTGCTTTCTTGGCTCCGTATTTAGAACGCTGTTGTTTTCGGCCTTCAACTCCCGAAGAGTCCAAAACGCCTCTTACTATATGATAACGCACACCGGGCAAATCCTTGACTCTTCCGCCTCGCAATACAACCACCGAGTGTTCCTGAAGATTGTGGCCGATACCCGGAATATAAGCGGTAACTTCCATCCCATTGGTCAATCTGACCCTTGCAATCTTTCTCAAAGCAGAATTAGGTTTCTTCGGCGTGGTTGTCTTTACCGATAAACAAACCCCCCTCTTAAACGGCGCCGGGTAATAAACCGGTCTGTTCTTTAAAGAATTAAATCCGTAAATCAAAGCCGGCGACTTTGTCTTCGCTCTGGCTATTTTTCTTGGTTTTTTCAAAAGCTGTCTAAATGTCGGCATATATTTATAACAAAATAAGACCCTTAGGTCTTATTGAGTATATCAAACAATTACGGCCAGTGTCAATTATTTAAAGCTTAATACCCGTTATGAGCCTGTAGAGAATTGAGACCAGTGGAAATATCAGAGGAAAAATAAAAATTAGAAATACAAATAAAAGCGGTAAGCTATATCTATAAAGAAAGACCTTCAGAGCATTGAATCTGGCCGGTAGAAAGGTCATCAAAAGCCAGTGGCCGTCCAACGGCGGTATGGGAAAAAGGTTGAAAATAGCCAATACAAGATTTAGAAGAATAATAAAAGAAAATAATTGAGGTATCAGGGAAGATGTAAATACGTCGGGCATTAAGCGCAAGCTCAATCCGAATATCAAAGCAAGGATAATATTGGAAGCCGGGCCGGCAAGGGCGACTTTGGCCGGACCGTATTTCTTATCATTCAAGTTGTGCGGATTGTAAGGAACCGGCTTGGCATAACCGATAATGAATGGTGAACGTATCATGAGTAACAATAGAGGCAAAAGCACCGAACCGAACATGTCCAAATGTTTTAGAGGGTTCAAGGTCAGGCGGCCGAGATTCTTGGCCGTGGGATCTCCCAAAGAATCGGCCATCAGACCATGGCTAACCTCATGAATAACCACGGAGTAAAGCAGGACAACAATATAAAAAATTGGGAGTAATAATGTCTCCATACTTGAAATATTACCAAGATTAATGTATATTATCAATCTATGACTAAGTGTCCGCAATGCGGAAAAAAACCGATAATGTCTACAACGCGAATTTTGCTTCGCGGTCATTATAATCCGACTTCAAAGTCCAAGAGATACCCCAACCTCCAATGGGCCAAAGTTCTAGATAAAACGGCATCCGCCGGCTGGCGGAGAATCAGGATCTGCACGGATTGCATTAAGACATTAAATAAGAACTAAACAAAGTGGTCACAGAAAGAGCCCCTTCTCATCCACCGAAACCGCAGGCTCGACTCGAGATATCCGAACAAGGCCTGGAACAGCTCTCCGAAGAGGAGAGAAAGCTTTTTTTGCTTCTCGTACCCGCCCACAAAAGATCAGCCATTCACCTTTCTGCTTTTGAAGGTCTTTATGATGCGAACATGATAGCCGAGGACACAAGGTATGTGGAAAGAATGGAGGATAAATTCAGAAAAGATGAAAACCCCGACACGGCCCACCTTAAAAGACGGGCGGAACTTCTTGAAGCCATAACCTGGGATGAGATAGGCCACGACAACTGGCTTGGACGAGAGGCCAAGCCAATCACCGCATCGCGCTACGACGATGTCAAGAATGGCGTTGACCTGATCGTAGAATTCTTTAAAAAAGAAAAGGCGGACGAACTGGATTCCCGAATGGGATTAAGCGTTGATGTTACTTCCAATGTGTCTTCTTTAGAAGAAAAGTTTCAGAGAATAAAAAACGATATACGGAATGGCCGCATGGCTTACGTGAAATATTTTGTTTCGTCCCAGGGAGCCAGACAAGAAATTCCGAATGTTCCGAAAGTCGTTGTGGGGACCGATGCGGTTTCCATAAAAGAGTTGGGTTTATTGCGGCTGGAAATTCACGGCTTATCGCGCGCATTAAAAGAAAATAAAAAATCCGGAGGATTATCTCCTGAATCAATAAAGTCCATGGAGACGCGTTTAAAGGATGCCGTTTCAAAATTGGCTAAGCACCGGGTTCAGTTGTTATTCTTGGGCGAAATAGAACTTCAGTTGAAAACTTTTTCCGATTTCGCGGCAAAAAACAATCAGCCCGAAATTGCCAGAGAATACGAAAAAGCTCTTGAGCTGATCGCTGAAGTTAAAAAAGACAAAACCGCGCCCGCAGATAAGCAGGGACTAAAACTTTCCTTTGACGAAGAGGCCGCCAATAACAACGACGGGGTTTATCAGGCGTTGAAAATAGGATTAAAGATATTTGAGTAAATATCGGGCTGTAGTGTAACGGTAACACGCCTGCATGGGGTGCAGGAGATTTTCCGGGTTCGAATCCCGGCAGCCCGACACTTATCAACATTCCTCCAATAAATAGCACTCTCGACATGTTAAAATTAGAAGGTGAACTATAAGATAATCAGATGCAAGACTTGTCGTAAAAAATTTACTCGTCCAAAAAACAAGGCTAATGAAGCGTTGAAATTTGGTTGGAATCAATATTGTTCTCCCAGATGTCAATTCAATGCACGACTAACAGGAGAGTACAGAGATTGCCAAACTTGCAGTAAAAAAGTTTGGCGCACTCCAAAAGAGTTAAAAGCAAGCCGAACTAATAGATTTTTCTGCAATGCCTCCTGCGCAGCAATATTCAATAACAATCTTCGCAGTGAAGCATTGCCCAAAAATTTCTGTAGACATCCCGATTGCAATAAACAAATTCCTCGAGACCAGTTTTATTGCCCACAAACACACGGGGCTTTTTCAAGAAAAAGAACTCCAGAAAGTCTTAAAAAGGAAGTCCTGGGCAAAATAAGAAGGTTCAACAGACTTAACGGCAGAATACCTGCCAAAAAAGAAATGTACGATGCGTATGGTAAGGCCCGAGACGTTTTTGGCACATGGAATAAAGCCGTTGAAGCTGCTGGATTTCAAACCAACCCAGTTATGTTCGCCAAAAAATATGTGGCCAGAGATGGTCATAAATGCGATTCGTTGGCAGAGAAAATAATAGATGAGTGGTTTCTTTCAAAAGGTATCTCTCACAAAAGAAGTGTCCCCTATCCTGAATATAATAAGTTGACTTGTGATTTTGTGGTTAACAAAACCTTTATAGAATTCTTTGGTCTAAAAGGAGAGCTTAGAGAATATGACCGCACAGTAAGCTTAAAAAGAAAATTATCTAGAAAACACAGGTTTAAATTAATCGAGTTAAAACCGACCCACCTTTTCCCAAAAAATAAGTTAGATCAGGTATTGGGTTTCTTGGTATAAATTCAACCCCGGCGTTCCGACCAACAATAACAAAAAAACAACAAGAGTGGTATTTTTTTGTTTCAATTGGAAGACTGCATAATTAATTTTTATCCTTAACTAACGCCCGGAAAGAAAATTTAAAACCTCGGCAAAAATTGAATGCTGTAGTAATAAGGGGTATTGCTGTGGCGCGTACGCAGCGCAGCGAGAATCGCCCGAGTTGGCCCTGCAAAACGCTTCCCACGAAGAAAACCCCTGCGGAATTTGTGACTGGTCGCCGCTTTGTTGGGATTGTGGACTACTCGATGGCGATTGTTGTTGGGGACCCGATTGCTTAAGGGGCTGGCACGATTTCACTTTGGCTATAACCGCCGGATCAGGTGTTCCCTGTTGCTTTTCTCCGCCACCGCCACCCAAAGAATTAAGACAGCTCTGAAATTCACCGCATGATTTTGTAAGACACGCGTTGATCTTTTCTTTTTGACAGGCCTGGGCTTTCGCGTTAACTGCCGGATCCGAAGTACTCTCCGCTTGCTGCTGTCCATCTTTTTTGTCGCCGCTTTGCTCTAATGACTTTAGGCATGGTTCAAATTCACTGCATGATTTTGAAAGACACGCGCTTGTTTTTTCTTTTTGTATTTCGTCTTTGCAGGCCTTCATCCTTGCGTCAACTTTTGGATCCGGCGTTTGTTGTCCGTCCTGCTGTTCCCCGCCGCCTTGCTGAAAAGTAGCCATGCAAGTACTAAACTCAGCGCAGGTAGGCTTACTTAAGCAAACCTCGATCTCTTTACTGACATCCGAGCCCATTTCGCTCTCGCACTTTTTCTGGGATGCTTGTATGGCAGAGACATCCGCACGCCCTGATTTTCCCGCCTTGAATCGCCCAAAAATATCAGAACCTATTTCTTTTTCCATGCAGACAAGCCATTTAGGATTGACTTGGCTGAAATCAGGCGGTCCTTGGTTGCGATATTGTTCAATATTTTTAAGATCTTCTTCGCTGATCATGCCGTGGTCTTTGGCAAATTTAAAGCAAATATCCTGGTTTTCGGGAAGGACGCAGAGGGCCTCGCAGTCAGCTTTGCTTTTACAATTGCCCGGACCGGAAGTGATCTTGTATTTTTTGGCATCTGCCGCGTCTCCCGCTGATATAAAACCGGCCTTAACCGCAAAATCAACGCATTCATCGATGCGCTTTTCATCTTTACAATAATTGTCGCACGCTTCTCGCGACTTGCAATTCCCCGGGCCTTTGCCCCCGGTCTTCCTCACTATGTCGGCGTCTTCTTTGGTCATAAATCCCGCTCCTACCGCAAAATCAACACATTCAACGGCATGAGTATCGCAATATGCATCGCACGATTCCTTTGTCGCGCACCCACCGGGCATTTTTCCGCCTTTTTTAAGATAGGGAAGGATTTTGCCGACCGCTTCGGCATCTTCTTTTGGTATAAATTCGGCCTTTAGGGCAAATTCCATGCACACAACCGCGTTAGCGGAGTTGTCGCAATACTTCAAACAACTTTCTTTGCTTTTGCAGTTACCAGGAAACGCCACGCCCGCTTTTTTGATATCAGCTATTTTGCGAATTTCTTTTAACTCATCGCCGCTGGCCAAATTGAATTTTTCCACAAAACTAACGCATTCTTCTATATGGTCAATATCCTCGCAGTAGTTGCGGCAGGAGATCTCATCCTTGCACTGGCCGGGGCTTTCCCTTTTTTGAATTGCTGTAATTAATACTTGTTTCTCCGGCAGAATTTCTTCTTCCCAGCCCGCTTTCTTGGCAAATTCGGTGCATTCCGTGAAATTCTCCGGCTGACTGCAAATATATTCGCACTGGCCCATAGTATCGCATCCGGACGGAGTCGGATTGCCGGCTTTTACCAATGATAAAAACTTTCTCGCTTTATCCGCATACTTGGAAGAAATGTAACCCGTCTTTTCCGCATAATCAATGCAGGCCGTATTTACCCAACTTGAACAATAATTCATACAGTCAACACGGCGCTGACAGACCGGAGGAAGTTTAGTATTATTTTTGATTGAATCTATAACAGAAAGCACCAACTTCCTCGTCTCATCTTCATTTTTAAATTTGTCGTATAACTTATTTAAGCCGGCAAGATCCTCTCTGTATCCGATAAACGGGAAGCAATCTGCGGTTAACTCCTTATCGCAATAAGCAACGCATGTTTTAAAATCTTTAAAAAATGGGTCACCGGATTCACCGCAACCCGCCGTTTGCATATAACTTACTATGATGGGCGGGTCGGTTACCAACGGATCATAAGCGTAGCAATCCGGAGTCGGCTCTCCGGTTTTATAGCAATAATCGTCGCATTCCTGCACGGTATTACAGCCAATCTCTCCCATCGCATTTTTAAGGTTTGTGTAATATCTATCTGCGATAGATTCGTATTCTTGGTCGGTTACTGCGGTTACCGAAGCCGGAGAACCGGCTAAAATAAGAGCAAATACAAAACCGGCCAATAAAAATATGCTGCGTTTTTTTATATTTAAAATATTCATTTATTCAAATGGGTTTTGATAAATTGCGTCTAAAGGATTTTTCTGATCTTTGAAGGGATTAGTATCCGGCACTTGGCCTTCCAGCGGATTTTGTGTTTTTTCAAAGATCTGGCTCCCCAGCGAAGAAGACGGGGCTTGCTTGCTCTTTGACCAATACCAAAAACCGATTCCACCGGCCATAATAAGCATCATAATGACGACAACTGTAATCAGCTTTTTGTTATCCATGATTACTTTCATTATATCAAGCCGATAACATGCAACAAGTTGATAATCATTTATTGCTCTGTTCAAACTACCTAAAAATCGCGCATTGCGCGATTTTTAGGTAGCCCTGGCTTTTATTTTTCAAGTCTTCAGCTATTTATCAAAAGTGGTCTCCGCAGGGCAACTCCAAGGAGTTGCCGTCATATAAGAAACCCGAGATAATTATTTGTTCTAAAGCTTGGAAACAAAAGAAGGGCCTACCTCCATTATACAATTTTCAGTTACTAATTTACAATTTCAATTGTCCACTTTTAGTTCAATTCATCTTCTGCATAGTAAAAATCGAGATCTGGTCTGTCATAATTGAATAATTCGCCGGATTTGAAGAAAATAGCTATCTCTCTTTTAGCGGCTTTTACATCTTCCGAGGAATGAACTATGGTACTGGATGTAGACATGCTAAAATCCCCTCTTATCGTTCCTGCCGGAGCATTCTTACCATCTGTTGGTCCGCACATAGCCCTTGTGACCCTTACAACCTCTAAACCTTCAAACACAATCACGACAACCGGCAACTTCATCATAAACTCTTTCAGTTTAGGCAAAAAGTGTTTGCCCTTATGCTGGGCATAATGTTTGTCCAATAAAAGATTGGACATCTTCATCATTTTCATTCCAACCGGAGTTATTCCTTTTCTTTCAAAACGCGAAAGTATTTCACCCAACAATCCCCTATGCATTGCATCGGGCTTCAATATAACGAGTGTTCTTTCTTTTGTTTTTGACATGCTATTATTCTACACAAAATTAACAAAAAGAAAAGCCGAGCTAAGCTCGGCATGGTATTTGAATTATTTGCTTTGACTAAAGCCCATCTGTTCGGCTGTTTCGCAGGCTTTGTGCTGATCTTGCAGTCCTTCAGAAACTTGAAGCAGAATTTCTTCGGTAACAATGGGCCTTTCTCCATTGCTTGCCCTGCTTATGGCGGCAAGGGTGGCGCCAACACCAATTCCTTCTCCGATAAAAGCGGGTGTCATGTGAGAAGTAGCGCCACTGACCTTTTCCCAGTTAATATCGGAACCAAGATATTCCGATGGAACAACAACTTTTAACAGCCGTTCCGTATCTTGAGGGGTAAAAGAGTTAAAACCGATTGTTTTATCGATCCGGCCGGGCCTTTGGAATCCCCCCGCAATTTTATCTTTAAAGTTAGTGGTGAAAACAACGATTATTTCGGAGTCTTTTGAGGTCATCCCGTCAATTGCCGCCATCGTTTTGCCCATCGCATGAAAATCCCCCGACCGCTGTTCCCGGTCAAAATCTTCAATTATGAGAAGCGCCGGAGGATATTTTTTGGCCACTTGGAGCATGAATTCAATCGCCCCGGACACATCGGGATTGGTCGGTTCCAGATAAAAAACAGTGAAACCGTTTTCAACGGCCTTTTTTGCCGTTACAAGAGCCGCCATTGTCTTTCCTGTTCCAAATCTGCCTTGAAACAAAATCTTACGCCTGATACGCACACCGGCCCGCCGGCATTGCTCTGTTTTTTCAATTAAAACCCAAAGATTGTCCGCTAATTCGCCGAATACCCTGTCGTTATATACGAGCTGACCGAGATTAACCTTGCTCAAATCCATAAATCCTCTTGAGGAAGTCACCGCTTTGCTTTTATACAAACTGGCGGTTTTCAGATTTGCTTTGACCTTATCCAAAAAAGATTCGACCTTAACGGTTTCATTTTTGTTTACCAGGGCTTGGACCGAAGAACCGTCTAAAATAAATTCACCGTCAACACCTCTTATTTTCATTCGGCCGATAGCTATTTTTGCTTCTTGGTTGAGGCCGACTTTGACCGTTGAAAAAGCAACGGGGTTTCTCGACATCCAGAATCTGTCTTTGGTGCCATAAAATGGGTCCCGGCCAAACACATCTCCGGCAACATTGTTAAACGCCACGGCTAAATCTATAGAATCATACTCAAAACTTCGCACAATAACTATTCTGTCTTTCGCCATCATGATTCCTTGTTTTGCAAAGAACTGCTCCGGCTATTGTGCCATTAATTTTAAAAAATGCAAGCTTCGGTTCAATATTTTTTAACTTGGAATGTCTCACCATCGGTAATTACCTCCATGTGTCCATCCAGATCTGTACGATGATACCTTATTCCAAATCCTTCAAGTCGTTGAGTAACTTCCAGCGAGGGGTGGCTATAGCGGTTTTTTGCTCCAACTTGAATAAATGCAACTTGCGGACTAATTTTTTCCAGAAAATTAACTGTCGTTGAAGTTTTAGAGCCATGATGTCCCACCTTCAAAATATCAGCATCAATATCATCGTTCAATAATTCTTTTTCTGCTTTTGCTTCAATATCGCCCACTAAAAAGATTTCTGTATTTTTATAATCAAGCATCATTACTACAGAACTATTATTTGGATTTTTAACTGTTTGTCCTTCTAAAGATTCCTTAGGATATATTATTTTTAACACAACATCATTCCCCAACTCAATTGTTTTACCGGCAATTGCTTCTATTTCATTTGCTTTTTCATTTTTTACCGCATCTTGCCAAACTGGCACCACAGGAGAATTATAATCCTCTTTAGCTTGTACTATGTTTTTTACTTCATATCTTTCCAAAACTTCTATCAATCCGGCCACATGATCAGCATGGGGATGAGTAAGAACTACCACATCAATTTCTCTGTCATAAAAAGGCATTACTTGTGCTAATTCCTGAAGCACTTTATTGTCGGGTCCGCCATCAATTAAAACCTGATTACCATTCGGCGTTTCAATGAATATCGCATCCCCTTGCCCGATGTCAAAAAAGTAAATCTTTAATAAGCCGTTCTTTTGACCGGCAATTGAATTTGTCGAGTAAGCAAAAACTGATAAGCATAAAATTGTAACTAAATGTACTAATTTTAGTTGACGAGATTGCATAGAAAATATTTATCACAAATCTTAGTAAAAATAAAAGTCATGTTCAGCGCTTATATCGAGGCGAGAAACTCAATGATTTTAATCTGATAAGTTGTAATCGCCCAAGCGATAAAACCAACGACTTGTCCGACGGGCAAAAATATCACGCCCGCAAGACCAGAAATAAATCCGATAAACATCGCCGCTGGCAGAAATGGAAGAATTAATATATTGGCAAGCAAAGAAACAAGGGAGAAATTTTTGAAATAATATATCAAAAGAGGCGCTACGGCTATTTGAGCCGAGAGAGTCATCAAAAACATTTCTTTTAAGTTTCCAAGCTTGGGCAATTTTTTCAATTTACTGTCAATCCTCGGATACAAATACATAAGTCCGATAACCGCCACAAATGAAAGCTGAAAACCGATATCAAAAACCAAAGCAAAAGGATTGGACCATATCATTGCCACTCCGGCCAATATTATAGAATTTTTTGGGTCATAAAGACGGCCATATCCATTGGCAAATAACAGCAACAATCCCATAATTGATGCGCGGACGACCGACGAGGAAGCCCCAGTCAAAATAGTAAATAAAATTATTATCGCAACTGAAAGCCAAAATGCCGTCCGCCTTTTGAAAAAATACACCAACAAAGAAAGTACAGCCCAGGAAATTATCATTATATTATAGCCAGAGATGGCAAGAATATGAGTCGTGCCTGTTTTATTGAAAGCCTCTTTTATTTCCTCAGGAATATTCTGTCTGCTTCCCAATAAAATACCGTTTATGAAAGATGCATTCGGCTCTGAAATTGATTTATTAATAGCTGATTCAAATTTATTTTTTAATCCAAATATTTTTTTATATAAACCTATCTTTGTCTTCTCAAAAAATCCTGTATCTAAATCATTAATTTCTGTTACTTTTGGAAAGGAAACAACTGTTCTTATGTTTTGTTTTTTTAAATAAGAAACATAGTCAAAATCTTCTACAAAATTTTGGGGGCTTTTGAGCGCACCAATTACCGAAAGATTATCGCCAAATTTATATCTAGGAAAAGCGTTGGTATATATAAGCGTCCGCTCGTCAACCACCAATGTTTTGTCTGGAACGATTAATTCTTTCACTTTAAAAACTATCTGGGATTTATCTCCGTTTACATCCGGCTCCTCATCTACATATCCCGTCAATGTAACCACTACACCCTTTCCCCCAACTTCAATATCGGCAAACTGGTTTAAAATACTGTTGGCAAGATTAAACGAGTTAAACCTGATAATGCCGAAAATAAAAACAAAGAATAGCGCCCCCGCAAATAAGCCATTTTTTGAATACGTTTTCCGGTAACCCGAAATCGTAATCAAACCAATCGCGAAAATTAAAAAAACCAGTATCCATGTTTCTGATATCGCCAAAAAGGAGGCAACAAAAACTCCGCAAATAAAAGCAAGGAGAAGATAAAACAATATCTGCGATTTATGCATTAAATTAAGATATCAGGTTTTACCGTTCACACAACCTCCATGCATGCTACGTAGAACCATTTTTAAAAATACTACTGATTTTTAAAAATGGTTCTACCTCCGCCGGTTGCTTAGGTGGTTAGATAGCAATTGGCAATAAAAGTTCAAATTCATCTGTTTCCTCGTCTCGTCAAAGTGACATAAAAGCAATGGGGCTACGCTCTATAGAAAACTGATAATTTTTTGCACTTTCTTAATAACTGAAGGTTGTGCCTTAGTGGCATCTATAATGTAGTCCGCATATTTCTTTTGAGTTACTCCGTATTTCAGAAATTCTGGAATAGCGATTTTAGTATCGTATTCATTTATATGAGTTGGCCCAAATCTTATTGCTCTACGCTTTAGCATTAATTCTGGATGGATATCCAAGTATATTTTTACGTCTAACATCTCTCTAACCTTTTTATCTTCGAAAAGCACGAAGCCTTCTATAAGAATTATTCTTTTTGGTTTCAGGATTAATGGTTCGCTTTTAGCCCCTGCTTTTTTAGGAAATGTTTTTGTGTGGACACTTTGACCATTTTTCAATAATTTTAGATTTCTCAAGAGAACATCGAACTTTAAGTTAGAGGGTAATTCCCAGTTTCGAAAATTACCTTTCTTGGGAAAAGTTTTAGATGCTTTGAAATAATTATCCAATCTTATATGCTCGCAGTCCTTCAAAAGTGATTTTAACTTTTTGCAAAGGGTTGTTTTGCCTGAGCCAGAAGGACCAACTATTCCAATAAAAATATGTTCAATATTTTTCATATATTAACAACAAAAATAACAAAACTTGAGCGAAATAGCCAGATTACATAATAAGCGACCAGCCCGTCTCTGATTTTGCCTTTTCTGAGGATGAGAAAATATATGAAAGAGAATTAAGGATTTATCCAAAATAACGAGGTCGAACGCCGAGCTTCAAGTGAGGAGGCAAGAGAGGGTTACCTGTTATTTTGGCTTAAATCCCAAATGAGCTAAGTATATTTTTGAAGACGAGGACTGGTGGTCAAAATTAGAGACGGACTGGGAACACTTTAGTTACAGACACCCGTCGTTGCAAAACAATTAGGACATGAATAGCAGGAGCCGGCGCGGATCATCAGCGTTCCGCATTGGACGCAGGCGGGAGCGTCAGTAATAAAAGGTTTTGAGACCAGTTCAGCTAACAGAGAATCAGTTTTTGATTCAACAGCCAATTGAGGCCTGACCTCAGTTGGCGATACAACAGAGTGATCAGGACCGAATAATTCTTCCTTGTCTTCCGGCTTTAAATATTTCATCCCCAAGTATCTGAAAACGTAATCGGTAATTGATTTCGCCGTCGGTATTTCCGGATTGGTGGTAAATCCGGCCGGATCAAATCTCGTGTCTTTAAACTTTCTTACCAGAGTTTTCAAAGGAACTCCCGACTGAAGACACATGGATATAAGCGTCGCTATTGTGTTGAATAAACCCGATATCGTGCTCCCCTCTTTGGCGGCGATAAGAAAAGTTTCACCGGGCTTCATTGTGTCGGGATAAAATCCAACCGTAAGATAACTTTCAAATCCTCCGACGTTAAATTTGTGAGTGATTGAAGGCCTTTCATTGGGCAGTTTAATTCTTGTATAGCCGTTAATTTTTTCAACAAAGGCGTTGTTCTCTTCTTTTTTTGTATTAAGCGGTTGAATAGATTTGGAACCGTCGCGATAAACCGCGATTGACTTTAATCCCAAACGCCAGCCTTCCATAAAAACGTTTTTTATGTCTTCTACGGTCGCTTCAGCCGGCAAATTTACGGTTTTTGATATTGCGCCGCTTATAAACGGCTGGGCGGTTGACATCATTTTAATATGGCCCATGTAACCAATGCTTCTTTTCCCGTTATGCGCTTTGAACGAGCAATCAAAAACAGGAGTATGTTCTTCTTTCAAATGCGGAGCGCCTTCTATTGTTTCCTTATCCATTAAATATTTGGAAATATCTTCTATTTGTTCATTGGAATATCCCAATCTTCTTAAAGCCAAGGGGACATGGGTATTAACCAGCTTCAAAGTTCCTCCTCCCACCAGTTTTTTGTATTTAACGAGAGCAAGCTCCGGCTCGATTCCGGTAGTGTCGCAGTCCATCATAAAAGCAATCGTTCCCGTCGGCGCCAAGACGGTCATTTGAGAATTTCTTATGCCGTATTTTCTTCCGAGATCCAAAGCGTCGCGCCAGACAAGACGGGAAGCCAAATGAAGGTCTCCGTCTTCGATTCCCATCATCTCCGATATCTCAAATAATTTTTCCGATTCACCGAGATGTTTGGCCACAATCCCCAGCATCGGTTCCATATTCAATTCATATCCGGCAAAAGGTCCCTTGATACTCGATAACACAGCCGACATCCGATAGGCCTCTCCGCACATTAGAGAAGTTATCTGCCCGGCCAAAACTCTTCCCCTTTCCGAATCATAGGGCAATCCCAGAACCATTAAGGTTGCTCCGAGATTGGCATATCCAAGACCAAGCTCTCTGTAATTCCTCGCATTCTCGCCTATCTTTTGAGTAGGGTATGAAGCATTATCTATGAGTATATCCTGGGCGGTAATCATAGTGTCAACAACTTTTCTGAACAACTCCACATCAAACTTTCCGCCCATTTTCAAAAATTTGAGAAGATTCAAAGAAGCTAAATTGCAGGCGCTGTTATCCAAGTGCATGTACTCGCTGCAGGGATTAGAAGCGTTTATTCTTCCGGTGTTTGGACAGGTATGCCACTCATTAATTGTCGTATCGTATTGCATGCCAGGATCGGCGCTATGCCAGGCGGCATCGGCAATCCAATCCATTAATTCTCTTGCTTTTATGGTTTCTATTGTTTCACCGGTGGTTACACCTCTTAAATCCCAATACCCGTCGGCTTGGACCGCTCTCATAAATTCGTCGTTAACTCTGACCGAATTATTTGCATTTTGATACGGGAGAAGGGTGTAGGGATCAAAAATATCGGCCGTAATGGAATCTTTTATCCCGCCGCTGATGAGCGCTTTGGTCATGTTTTCAATTATCTTTTTGCAGTAAATAAAATTCTTTATGTCCGGATGATCGGCGTTTAGAACAACCATCTTGGCCGCCCGTCTGGTCGTGCCACCCGAACGAATAGAGTTAGCGATGCCATCGGCACCCTTCATAAACGAAACCGGGCCGGAAGAATAACCGCCTTTTGACAACGGCTCCTTTGAAGAACGTAATTTAGAAAGGTTTGTTCCGGCGCCGGAACCATATTTGAATATCCAGCCCTCGTCGCGATACCAGTCAAGAATCGACTGCATGTTGTCTTCAACAGCCAAGATAAAACAGGCTGAACATTGAGGTCTTTCATGCACGCCGACATTAAACCAAACCGGGCTGTTAAACGCCGCGTATTGATTTACCAGTATCCAAGTCAGGTCCAAAATAAAATTTTCAGAATCTCCGGCTGTGGCAAAAAAACCGTCCTTGAATCCCCAATAACCAATCGTCTTGGCTACCCGGTCTATCATGTCTTTTACGCTGTATTCTCTGTTTTGAGTGCTTAGCTGACCTCGGAAATATTTCGAAGCAACAATATCCGTCGCCGTCTGGCTCCAAAAATTAGGAACCTCGACGCCATTCTGTTCAAAAACAACTGTTCCGTCTCCTTTAATAATCTTGGCAGTCCTGTTTTCCCAAATAATTTCTTCGTACGGATGTTTAGAACCAAAAATCCTCGGCCATTTGAGACCTTGTTCGGTCGAACCTTCGTCGGTAAATAAATTATTGTCCATTAAAGAAGATTTAATCCCGCTTAAAGGCGGGAAATTATTTTAAAACATACGCCAACTCGCGTGCTTCACTATAGAAATTTATTTAATTTATTTCAAGCCTCAAAAAAGTTGATAAGTATGCTCACCCTCACCCATTTTCGACCTGTTGGATTACGACTTATTGTCTTCTTCGGACAAATACTTAAATTAATCTCAATTTGCTTAACAAATTTTAGCATCCGTTCCTCCCTAAGGGGATTTTCCGGCTAAAATTTGTTATTTAAGCAAATTATCAGTTAATTTAAGCATTGTGTTACCCTCGAAACCAAACGGTCTAAAATGGGCAAGATTGCGCCTTACTTAAACCCATTTATGGCTTCAATAACAAGCCGGAACTGATTGGACCAGGCCTCGAGAACAATCACTTTACTCGTTATCCAAACAGCCCACAGAATTATTACCACTAAAGTTAACTTGGTAGTTTTATTCATATCCATATTATATCATTATAAATCGAAAAACTTAAAAACTTTCTGTGTTTTTCGAGTTCGAGGCAAAATTAAGCATTTGACTGAGACATAAAAACCTACATAGGGCGGACCTATGTAAACAAGACGCCGTGGAGCGAAACCCCTCTCCGTTTGAGGCCGTTTGCCTCCTCACCATCTTAAAGCGCAGGCCGACAATCCAATTGAAGACACTTGAGACCCGGCTTTTCGCATGGCGAATCCGGTTATAATAGTATCTGAACCGGATTCGAAAAGCCGAGGCGAAGCCGTGGCGAACGTAGCCGAGGTTCCTCGCTGGGGAACCGGAGGCGTGTCTGAGATGGATTGTGGCTGAGCGGAAGGGGCGGAGCGCCCTACTTATTCATCTTCCGCCTGATAAACGCCGGGATATCGAATTCTTCGTCATTCAACGAAGAATCAACGAGTTCCTTGACTGCGGGTGTGCCATTGAATTGATTAACCTGTTTTTTAGCTACATTTTCAAACATATTTTGCCTTTCACTCATCGGCAGTTTGGTGGCAGCGGGATAGCCGTTATTAAATCCAGTGGCCACAACGGTAACTTTTAATTCTCCTTTCTTAAGATTATTATCCAAAACCGCTCCGAAAATAACTTTTGCGTCAGGATCAATGTGTTCCGTAATTATTCTGGCCGCCTCATTTATTTCAGCCATCGCCATATCCGTACCTCCGGATACGTTGAACAAAACTCCGCGGGCTCCATCTATTGAAACTTCCAACAAGGGAGAGTTAATCGCCATCTTGGCGGCTTCTACTGCCCTGTCTTCGCCGATTGATTTACCTATACCCATTAATGCCGAGCCGGAATTGGCCATAATTGTTTTAACATCAGCAAAATCAACATTGATTATTCCCGGAATGGTTATCAGATCGGAAATGCCTTGAACACCCTGCCTCAAAACATCGTCCACTATTCCGAATGATTCTAACAAGGGAGTTTTTCTATCTATAACCGATAAGAGCCGGTCGTTGGGAATGGTAATCAAAGCATCAACCTTGTCTCTCAAGACATTCCATCCGTCTTCGGCGATTCTTGACCTTTGGGGTCCTTCAAAACTGAAGGGCTTGGTCACAACGGCTACCGTAAGAGCTCCGACGTCTTTTGCGATATCCGCAATTACCGGCGAGGCTCCGGTTCCGGTTCCGCCTCCCATTCCCGCCGTTATAAAAACCATATCGGCGCCTTTTAAAGCGTTCATCACTTCTTCTTTGGTATCTTCGGCGGCTTGTTTGCCTATTTCCGGATTCATTCCGGCGCCAAGACCCCGGGTTAAACTTTTGCCAATGTGGATCTTGGTGGTGGCGATGCTATTATGCAAAGCCTGCGCGTCAGTATTAATGGCAATAAATTCTACGCCGTGGATTCTGGCTTCGATCATTCTTGCCAAAGCGTTGCAGCCCGAACCGCCTACGCCGACGACTTTTATCCTTGCGAATGTTTCAAACGGAGGTTTTACTATTTGTCCCATAGAATTTAATTAATTATGGCAATGTCATATGCGTATTAACACAAAATAATACCAGTATCAAATAATGGATTAACTGGCTGTGGATAACTCTGTGAATAACCCGATGTCGGACTTAGGGGGAGAAGTTTTTTAACCAGCTCAAAATCTTCTTAAATGAGCCATCGTTAAAAAACTGGCCGTTTTTAGAACCCTTGTTCCCGCCAAATTCTTCATCTATACCCCATGTTATCAATCCAGCCGCGACCGAAAAAGAAGGGTCGTCCATATTATCGGCCGTTCCGGACAGATTCAAAGGTTTGGCAATTCTTACCGGCAACCGCAACTTATCTTTTACCATAGCCGCAAGACCGGGTAAATTTGCTCCGCCTCCCGACAAAACCACTCCGGCCGGAAGCATTCCTTTGGAAATCTTTTTCAATTCATTTGCCACCATTTCCAATAACTCCTGAGCGCGTGCGTCTACAACTCTTATTAATTGCTTTCTGGGAAGAACAAAATCTTTCTCCGCCATCAGTTCAGACAAATCTATATTCCCTCTTTTGCGCAGATCCTCGCCTTCCGAGGTCGCTCCGTGTTCGATTTTTACTCTTTCAGCGGTATCTATAGAAGTTCTCAAAGCAACGGCCAGATCAGATGTAATATGTTTTGAACCAATCGGTAAAACTACACTATGAAGCAAATCGGCCTCTTCAAAGACTGTCAGAGTGGAAGTGCCTCCGCCGAAATCAAGATTCATAACTCCATATTCTTTTTGGTTTTTATCCAGAACCGCAAGCGCTGAAGCCAATGGCGCAAAAACCAATCCGGATACTTCTATATTATTTTCATTCACACACTTGGCCATGTTTCTTAAATAAGGAGAAAGTCCGTCAATTATAAATACCTCCGATTCCAGGCGGACGCCTTTCATGCCCATTGGATTTTTGACGTATTCGGTTCCGTCTACAATATAGTTGCGCGGTAAGATATGAATTACTTCTCTATTAGCCGGCAAACTCACGACCGATGCCGCCTGCAAAACTCTGTCAATATCATTCTGGGATATTTCCCCGTCGACGCGGGATACGGCAATCACGCCCCGGGATATCTGGGTTTTGATGTGAAGTCCGTTTACGGCAAGGTAAGCTCTCTTAATATTAACACCGGCCATTGCCTCGGCTCTTTGGACTGCCGTCCGAACATTCTCGATGGTTTCCTCTATATCAACCACCGTTCCGCGTCTTAAACCGTTTGAAATGGCGCTTCCCACTCCTAAAATTTCGGCCCCCAAAGTATCGCGGTCTATCTTTGCGATTACGACTTTTACTTGAGAATTACCAATGTCTATCCCAGAAATTATGTATGGACGGGCCATATTACTTGTTTAATTTATTTAAAATTTTACTTTCCAATCTGAACATTTTTTTCTTCTCAGCAACGAATTTTTCGTGGTCATATCCCAATAAATGCAAAAATCCATGTACTGTTAGCCGCGCCAATTCTTTTTCTAAGCTAATGCTCTGTCTTTCTGCTTCTTTAACCGCAAAAGGTAGACAAATGAAAATGTCTCCTAACGGAAGTATACCATATTTTCTCAATCCGGTTTCTTCAAGAGGAAAAGACAAAACATCGGTAACCTCGTTCTTGCCTCGGTATTTCTTGTTAAGCTCTTTTATCTTGGCTTCACCTACCAAATTCAAGCCCACCTCAACATTTTTATCCTTTATATTGAGTTCCTTTGTGCCTGTATTCAAAATCTTCCTGAAAAACTTTTCACCCGGAGCCTTTCCTTGTGTATAATTTTTGAAAACGAGGTCTAACATCAGAAAGATTTTATCACAGATTTGATTTTATTGGTATTCCCGTGCTTTAAAAGTCCAAGATAAGAATTAAGGATTTCTGGCGCAAGATTTTTTTTAATTCTCTTAAACATTCTCCTTTTTGTTGTGGTTCTTAATACCCGATGGTCAGAAAAATGCACCCAGCCCAGAAAATCAACACCGGAAGCAAGCGTCTTAATAAACACCTTATCTGGATGGACATCAAGCTTCAGAGTTTCTGAAAGAAAGTCGCCCGCCTTCGGCAACAACTCCTCAAGCCCTGGTTTATCGTGTGATAAAATCACAAAATCGTCGGCATAACGGATATAATGTTTCGCCTTCATGTGATGCTTTATCCATTGGTCAAATTCATTCATATAAATATTTACGAACAGCTGGGAGGTAAGATTGCCTAAAGGCAAGCCCCGGCCTGAAACCGATGAAAAACTTTTGATAACTTTTTCTAAAAGCCAAATGATGTTTGGGTCAGAAATATATTTTTTTAAAATACTAAGTAAAATTTCATGGTTAATATTTTCAAAAAACTTCCTGATGTCACATTTCAGTATCCAACAGGTCTGGGTATTGTTCTTGCTTACTTTATATCCGAATTGTCTGAATTGATTTAAGGCTTTGTGTGTCCCCCTTCCTATCCGACAAGAAAAAGAATCGCCAATAAAAGTGCGGTCAAAGAAGGGATAAAGCGTTCTGTGTATGGCATGATGTAGCAATCTGTCTCGCACTATAGACTTATGTATTTGCCTCGGCTTAGGGTCATTTATACGGAATGCTTGATATGGGCTGTGATTATATGTATGATTAGTTAAATCTTGGTGAAGCTGGACAATATTGTCCATTAAAGACAAGCTGAATTCCTGAACATCCTTTCTTTTACGTTTTCTTTTCAAGAATTCTTTCCAGGATTCCAATAGATTTTCCAAACCGATAATTTCTTCAAAACCATGACCAAATTCAATCCTTCTACGCCCCCCCCCCCCCCGGCGCTACTCTGCCGATTATCCAAAAGTTGGTTGTTGTCTATAAAATTTGGCATGAATATTTGCCTAATTTTCCTAAGAAGTCGAAATACACACTCGGCAATAAAATAGATTCTCTCTTCCTCGATATTCTAGAACTTATTTTTATCGCTATTTATTTGCCTCGCGAACAAAAACTTCCCTATATTAAGAAATCTGTCGGAAAATTGGATTTAATAAAATTCTTTTTAAAAATTTGTTGGGAAATCGGGGCTATAGAAAACAAACACTACCTTATCCTTTCTTCCCCTCTCGATGAAATCGGCCGTATGCTTGGCGGCTGGCATAGACAATTGGATAAGTAAACAAATACCGACCCGAGGCCGGTATTTGAAATAGAATGAGTTGCGAACCCCGGCCACGCGAACATTCGAGTTCCACCTATTGCTCGTCCAGTTCAGATTCAGCTTGCGGTCGCCATCGTTGCTCCAGAGATAAACCACGTTCGGATTGCCATCGGTGTCAGTATTGTACAAAACACCATCATTTACACTGCCCCTTGAGTACTCTTAAGGCTGTATCTTATTTGGGAAGCAAGTCCTCCAGTATTTTGCACCAAGTCGTTTTATTTTTTAGAAATTAATCCATGACTCTGGCGTCAACACATGGCAGACACCACTCTGCATAAATTCATTTCAGATCTCGGCCGCCTACAGCCATCAAAAATTGAAAACCATAGGCGTAAATAAGCCTGTCATCCAAGTTTAATTATACAAATTTTTAA
>Ga0155684_106_pt1 | contig 44403 bp, 48 predicted proteins | sample RifCSPlowO2_01_FD_107341 | JGI IMG/M metagenome (GOLD analysis project Ga0155684, IMG submission 107341) | Candidatus Yanofskybacteria bacterium RIFCSPLOWO2_01_FULL_43_46 | reverse complement strand
TTGTTGCTCGTCCTTGAAGTAGAATCATCTACATCTGCAGACTCGCGTCTCGGATTTGGCTAAAATCCGCTCCGCTAAATTGATAAAATGGGTATATTGTCTTACCCATTCTTCCATTGTTTAATTATAACAAAAAATTATAAAAGATAACTTTTAAAAATAAGCTAATCCAAGTTCAAGAAAACTATTTAGGCGTCTGAATCGCCAAGAGTTCAACTTCAAAAGTTAACGTTGAGTTGGGAGGAATTAATCCGTTGCCCACATTTTGAGAACCATAGCCGAGCGAAGGGGGTACGATGAGTTTGCGCTTGCCGCCAACTTTCATCCCCGGAATACCGATATCCCAGCCTTTGATAAGCTGGCCGACTCCGATTTGGAAAGTCGCCGGTCCGCCATGTTTGACAGATGCGTCAAAGACAGTGCCGTTTTCCAAAAAACCGGTATAATTTACCGATATGGTGTCTCCCGCCTTGGCTTCCGGGCCGGTGCCCACTTTCAAGTCTTGAATTTCTAATCCATTGTCCATTTTTATTATATTATTACCCTTAGGTGTCGGTGTCGGGGTCGGCAACGGCGTAGCGCTGGCCGCCGGATTTAAACCAAGCTTTGACACATCGTCGGCATCGTTGCTTTTTCTGTAAAAAACAAACGCCACAACACCGAAACAAATTACTATTAACGTAAACGCGAAAACTGTTTTTGTATTCATGTTGGTCAGATATTTAATCCATTTTATCATTTTAGAAGCTAAAGAATAGACCGAGTCCGAGGAACGACGACGAAGATATAGATTGTTCTATATTGAGGAGGAGAGACAATGGAATCGGTCTATTCCTTGTTTCCCGCAGCGGGCGGGCTGATTTTAGACCAAATCCTTTGTTGCTCGTCCTTGAAGTAGAATCATCTACATCTGCAGACTCGCGTCTCGGATTTGGCTAAAATCCGCTCCGCTAAATTGATAAAATGGGTTAATTATCTGACCTTAATTCTATCAAAGAGGTTTGGAAATTTCAACCTTAAAGAGGTCTGGGTCTATAGTCCTGTTAAAACACGTTCTTTCGGCATTGTGCTGCCATGTCTGCATTTCGCCTCCGGAATATGGATATATCAACTGTTCTCTGAGAGCGGTTTTTGGTCCAGCGGCTTTTTGATCAAGGTTTGAATTTTCAAATGTGGCGCAAAGCTCAAATTTTAAATTACCCAGAACCCTATATTCGTAAGGCGTGCCTGTCTTGGGGTCTCCCGGAATCACTATCCCCAAAATATCGTTTGCCATTTGGCTAAGATTCTGCGGCAATTCATTCTTCTTTTGCCAATAATTAATAATCTGGTTCTGGAGCGCCGAAAGGTCGTTAACCCTTCTTTCATCAAATCTAATCATCCTCTGGTTCGCCGGCGAGCCAGCAACGTAAAATCCGAACCCGACGGCTAAAATTACTACGGCAACCACGACCCATTTATATACACTTATCCAGTTCAAACTCTTTTTGCCTTTAGTCCTCAATTCCCGTAATTCAGAAAAATAATAGGAAAATACGGAACCGGCTATAAAGAATATCGTCAAAACTTTTAATATAAACCGCGTGGTCAATTCTCCGTTCAGATAAGTATTTATTAAAGCAACCAGATCCCCTATTATAACCAAGGCCGCCACAAAAACCGTGAAATACAAAAGCCATTTTCTTATCTTCAAATCCCTCTTCTCCGGATTTTCATCAACGTCTTTGGCGAGAAATCTTAAAACAAAAAAGTAAACCGGGAAAATAACTATCAGGGTCGCCAAAGATTGTCTGATAGGAGAAAAATATGAGGAGGCGGATACATAATAATCATAAATGATATCCGGGAAATAAATATTTATATATTGAAAAACCAACACCCCAAAACTGATCGTGCTGGCGACTAAGGTAATAATGGACAGCAAATAAAGAAAAACGTCGCGAGGTAAATTTTTGTTGATTTGGTCTGACATGTTAAATAAATTTTACCTTATTTCCGTACCGGGAACAATTTCTCTGTCGGGAACCAGAAGCACCGGACCAGATTCGGCATTTGCGGCCAAAACCATGCCCCGGCTTTCAAGTCCCATCAAAAAGCGGGGTTCAAGATTGGCAACAACGACTATTTGTTTGCCGATTAAGGTTTCCGGTTCATAGACCTTGCCTATACCGGCGATTATCTGGCGTTTTTCTTCTCCAAGACCAACTTCTAATTTAAGAAGTTTCTCCGAACCTTCCACTCTCTCGGCCGAAATCACATTAGCAATCTTCAATTCAACTTTCTTAAAATCATCTATGATCATTTTTTATATGCTGTAATCTTAACTCCGGTTTTTTTGGATAAATCTAAAACCGCTTTGGAAAGACCGTAGCGGGACATATAAAATTCTTTGTAAATCACTTCTTTTATGCCTCCGTTAATCATCATCTTAAAACAGTCATAGCAGGGAGAGATCGTCAGATATATGGTTGCCCCTTCAATGGCCGCTCCATTGCGGGCCGCTTGAGCGATGGCATTTGCTTCAGCATGAATAGTTCTTACGCAATGGCCGTCAACAATCTCATGGCCAACATCATCGCAGTGGGGCAAACCTCGCGGGGCGCCGTTATATCCGGTGGATAAAATTACCTTGTTTCTTGCGATCACCGCTCCGACATTGGCGCGGTCGCAAGTCGAACGCTGGGCAACTACTTTTGCTATTTCAAGAAAATATTCGTCCCAGGACGGTCTGTTGGGTTTTATGGCTTTTTTAGGCTTAATGGCCATTCCCTTAGATTATCAGTTTTTTTCAAATCAAAAAAGACTTCAACGGAAACTTGACTTTTTGGTATTTTAGGTATATAATACCAAAAGGAGGTGGGGATGGAGTTCATTAAATTCGTTATCGAGTATCTCACGTTCTCGTTGGCATGCCTGTTCATTTTGGCAATTATTGCCAAATATGACATGCGCATGTATCCATTGTGCCCTAACTGCAGAGACAACACGCACACTCGCCGGCGAGGACTCTTCGATCCACTGGCCGAGTGTCGGATACACGGCTGGTTCTGACCGGTCGATCCGACGCAAAAGGCGCCGTCCAAAGGACGGCGCCTCATCATTTTAATCTTAAAGTCCCTGCAATTCTTGGTCTATCGAATTAAATTCAGAATTCAAATCTCCCACGTCAATACTGTTAATATCCTGATTAATTGCGGCAGTTTCGGCATCAGGCGTCGGACTTGTTTGAGCTTGTTGTGGAACCTGCTTAATCCACCACACTAAAGCGCCCAATACCACTGCTCCAACTATAACAGTAATTAAAACTGTTTTTTTATTATCTCCCGAAGGATAGCTCGCCATATTGTTTTGCGTGTTTTCCATGTTTGTTTAATTTAAAAATCTATTGAGTTGGGGTCGGAGTCGGTGAAACCAAGGGCGATACAGACGGCGATGGTGAAACCTTCGGTTTCACGACAAGCTGAGCCAATGCCACTGCCGCGTCTTTGACCGCTGAATGGGCGTTTTTAACCGCATCTCTTGCTTTAGCCAAATCGGCGCCGAGAGCTTGGCGGGCTTTGCCGACATCAGCTTTCAAAGCGTTTTCGACGGTAATATTAATTGTATATGTTTTTCCGGATTGGGTTTCTACGGCTGAACGGGCAGAAGCAATGGCGGTATTGGCCTTATCTATCGCCGAACGAACCGCCGAAACATCAAGTCCTCTTTCGACAGACGCTTTATCGGCTCTTTCGCTTATCCTAACCAGCATTTCTCCGAGTTTGTCCAGCACACCGGAAAGGTGCCGCACTATTTTATCATTTAAAGCATCCATCCGCCGGTCAATGTTTTCTACGGTTTGCTTTTTTCGCTCATCTTTTATTTTTTGCAGGCGAGTTTTAAGCTCTTCTCTTTTAACCTTTATTTTGTCGTCCAATTCCGCTCTTTTTGCTTTGACCGAATCGTTAAATTCTTCTCTGCTTTTTTTAATATCTTCCCTCACGGCCTCTGTCGTGTTTTTAAGCTGGGTTCTTGCGTTTTTAACTTCCTGTTTGAGCCGGTCTTTTTGTTCCTGCATTTTGGCTCTCACGGATGACGACTTGGGAACATTTGTTGCTATGGGGACATTGTCTTCAGCCAAAGCCAAAGAACCGACAAACAAAACGCCGGCCAATATCGAAGAAATAATGAGCTTATTCATGTTTCTAATCATCAACTATTTTTATTTTAAAATCAACATGTCCAATGATTTTCCCAGTTCATCAAGTTCGTTATTGATGGATGCGTTTTCCCTCAAAACCCCTCTTTCCTGACCCCTGATTACAGTATGCATTGAAGCGTTGAGAGTATCAAATTCAGTATTGGCCTCGCTGAATTGCAGGTATAAAGATCCTGCGGTTCCCAAAATCGCGATAATTGCCAAAGCAAAATTAAAGTCAACATGTTTATCGATAAATTCACTGATGTGTTTCATGTAATTATTAACTACATTCTAATAAAAACAAAGAATGGGCGCAAGTGATGATTCTGCGGCCAACATGGAATTTACAAAAATAAAATCCCCTTAAGAGGATTTTATTACGGCCGGAAACCGCCGCCGGGTTTGGTAAAATAAGACAATAATCCCATCCTATGACCGGAGGTGGGACGGCAATTTTTCCAAAATACTTTCAACCTCTTCCGTGTCGCCGGCCCGCATGGAATGATAGAATTGATAAGACAGGTCAGCCAGCTCCTTCTGATAAGGGATGCCAAGCATTTCGCATGCCAGCTTACTGACATCCCAACAAACCCGCTCCTCATCAATGCCGGTCGGATAATCCTGCGGCGACGGATCGTTTTTCAGGAAATAACACCAGCCGTGCGTTGCTTCATGGAGCATGAGAGTGGCAAATTCTTCAAAAACGGGAACCTCCGCTTCTTTTGGGTAGCTTGCCAATTCTTTACAAGAACTCCATTGCCAGACATCGGCAACCGCGGTTCTGACGATGTGCCGGAATAGTTTCCATGTTCCCCGGACAGGTCTTCCAAAAATTTTGCTGCCGTATGCATCAAGAACGGGAAAATCCTGAACGGCATACATCGCCCCAATGAGACGCTGCAGATGTTTTTGGTTCATGTCCGTGTCCTGATTTAAATTTAAAGAACTTAAGACCCCACCTCAATAATATCTTTCGCCGCGATACTGGTCAATCTTGGTCAGCACAAGAAGCGACGACGAAGGTGTAGTTATTCTACTCCGAGGAGGAGCGCCGCAGAGTGATGGACAAGATTGGCCGTATCCCCTCGGGTTGCGGAGATTTTATCACCCCGCTTCGTTTATCCTCGTCGCAGTAGCGACAGCTACAGCTTCCTCGTCCCGCCTTGCGGGATTGATTAAACATCTCGCAACGCGTCAGAAAGATATTATTGAGGTGGGGTCTGATGTGTTGCGGCGGATATAAAATTTTTTGTAAACAAAACCCTGTCAAGCGGTTCTGTCATGCCGGTTCCGTTAAATTACCAGCTTCCGGATGAACCGCCTCCGCCGGAACGGCCGCCTCCGAAACCGCCGAATCCTCCGCCGCCGAATCCCGAACCGCCCCGGCCTCCTATCCACCAAGGTAACGGCTGGCTGGCTTCTTTAATGACAGTATATCTTCTGGAAACAGTATAATCGAGCCAGAGGCCCAAAGGTATTAAAATTAAAGCCGAAACAAAACCCGATACCGAGGTAAAAACAAGGCCGACAATCAAAGCGATTACTCCGCCGGCAATTCCCCCGCCCCACCAAGATTTGGAACGGGCCAAAATACTTCCTATCCACACAAAAAATATCCACAACACCCAAAGAAGCAAGAAAACAGAATTAACATTGAATTTGCCGTTGCCGGTTGAGTTTGTATCCGGCTTGAATTCTCCTTTTGTTATTGAGATGATACTGCCCACTCCGTCGCTGATGCCTCCGTAATAATCTCCTTTCTGAAAAGCGGGTCTCAAAATGTTTTGGGTTATCCAAAAACTTCGGGCGTCGGTAAGGGCTCCTTCCAAACCATACCCGACTTCAATCCTGAACTGTCTTTCATCGCGAGCGATAAGAAGCAGAACACCATTGTCCTTATTCTTCTTTCCGATTCCCCAGTCCTCGAAAAGCTTTACCGCAAAATTTTCAATAGTGTCTCCGCCAAGACCGGAAACGGTAACCACCGACAGCTCGTTGCCGGTAGTTTTTTCAAAATCATTAATCTTCTTTTCTAACGATTGCCTTTGCTCTGCCGTGAGCATCTCCGCAAAATCATTAACAAAACCGGTTGGAATGCCGGGATTCTGATAAGCGAAAACAACGAAAGGAATTAAAAGAAAGACACCGCTTAATAGTTTAAGCATCCGGAACATACAAAATTGAGAACTGGTTAAAAGTTAACCCCTGGAACCTTTTCTGTTCCGGGTTGAGATTCAAAATAAGGCCTTTCGTTAAATCCGTAAAAACGGACAAAAATATTTACCGGAAATCTTTTTATTGTTGTATTGAAAGATTTTATTGCATCATTGAACCTGCTTCTTTCCACGCTTATTCTGTTTTCCGCGCCTTCAAGCTGAGCCATTAAAGTAAGGACAGTTTCCGACGAACGAAGCTGGGGATAGTTTTCCATAACAACAACCAGCCTGCCGAAAGAACTCTCCATGTTATTAGCGGCTTTGACTTTATCGTCTACGTTTTCGGCTCCGGCGTATCGGGTTCTGGCATCGGCCAGATCACCGAATATCTGCTTCTCCTGATTCATAATTCCCTTCACCGAATTAATCAGATTCGGTATTAGATCAAATCGTCTTTGGTATTGAGTTTCAACTTGAGCCCATTGGCCCGTAATGTTTTCATCCGCCTTAACCAAGCCGTTGTATAAAGACCACGAATATAAAACCAGAACCGCAATCACTCCTAAAATTATCCATGTAAATTTATTCATATTATTATTGTAATATACTTAAATATTTATTTCAACTTATTTCAATCAGGGCCCCATTATTTATTATACTTTATATTATAAGGGGCGAAGCTTTATTAAGGAAATTTATTAATGTTTATAATTGTTTAATAATCTCAATCAAGTTAATCCCTCATTGGTATTTTTGACCTAAATCCGGCTTTTTTATCTTATCCCAGCAATATTTCATTAATTCCATTTATCCATCCCGAGATTTGTCTGGCCAACATTGAACTTGCTTTAACTCTAACCCTTAATAACCCGTGGACAGATTTTTTACTATTTCTTTTGGGCTTTTTTGCCTTAACTTTCTGTAAGTAATAGCGCGAAAAGTTGCCTTTCGTAAAACCGGTAACACCGGCCCAGTAGTCTACGAATTCGTTGAGCGAACGTTTTTTATCTTCCGGCATAAAAATATCAAAATTGATTTCTTCGTTTTTAATCCCCCCGATATCGCTAAGCCACTTCAGAAATAATTTTATCAGATACGGATCAGAGCTTGTGAACCGGATTCCCTTTTTAAGGTCGCTGTCATTTTTATTTAACAACCTTTCTCTCCAATATAAAATAACCCCCATCAGCCATAATTCTCTTTTGGAGATTTTACCGACATCTTTTGCCGATGTTTTTTGGATTTCTTCAATCGCTTTGGAAGTTTTTAAAATTCTTGCCTTGGAACCTTTTTGGGCCGCTTCAATCCGCTTTTTTTTTAATCTTGTCAGCTGTGGTTCCGACAATTTTATGTCTCGAAACCAGTAGGAAAGAGTGGATTTCGGTACCGGACAAAATTTCTTGATCTCTGAATACGAATATCCTCCTTTTCGGAGCTCAATTGCAAAATCTTTAGGATTGTTATTTTTGATATGAACCATGCTACTTGTTTACCACTAATACATTAACACAGTTCAATAGACCTTGAAAATACCCTTATCCACAGCCATTATTTGAGGTTTTGTCTGAATTGCCTGTTTTTAGGCCTTGTCTGCCTTATTTTGGAGATGGTCCGAAAATAGCCCCGATATTTTTGCTGTAATTATTATATTTTTCAGTCGTTTCCGGTCACAATTTTAGGAGAATTCGGCTGATTGAGCATAAAAAGTTTACCAATCACTGTGAGTATTTTTGATGTCTAATTTGTCTATTTATTCCGGCTACGGAAATATACGATTAAAAGCCATGTGACAAAAGAAATAGTGCAAAGGAATCCAAAAGCTGCTATATAAACGGTAATTATTGCCGGCATGACAATTATCCCGCCCAAACCCGCTCCGCTTGAAGGAGAAGCCAAACGAGAGAAAACATAGACAACGATACCGGCCGAACCGAGAATAAAGACCAGCAGATGATAGAGAAATATTTTGAGTTTTTTCATTTCAAGAATCCTCTCCAGAACTTACGCAAATCATTCTTTGTTTTTTTCCACCACGGCCAGCGATTGCCAAAGACCATATCAATTCCGATAATCAGCAAGATAGACCCGGGTGTAAATGGGGTGATTAAAATCAAGAGGCCGACAACGATAAAAAATATGCCGAGTGGTTTTTTCATGCTTGTTTAAACTGTTTATGTTTTATCAGCCCTGAAAGACCAGAAACTCTTTATTAATACTTACGAACCGTTCTTAACGGTAGAAGGTATCTTTACTTCACTTCTACTGGCTCTGATGAAAAGGGGGTCAGAACATGAAAATAATGTTGCTATACCTGAAGAAAATGAACTCTCTCAATCTCAAATTTCTAACTGAACTGCGGGGCCTGGATTCTCACATTGATAAATTCCGAACTGAACTGCGGGGCCTGGATTCGAACCAAGATACTCGCCTCCAGAGGGCGATGTCCTACCGTTAGACGACCCCGCAGTTCAGGCAAGAATTAATCAAAAAGTGTTTTTAAAAACACCTAAACTCTACAACAAAAAAATCATTTTTTCAATGGTTTTACGAGTAGGGTTTAGAACTCAACCGGCTTGGCCAGATCCGTATCGAATTAGAACTTTCTGCGCTTGTACCGAGTTCAAGGCAAATCCGAGCATTGCGAGGAGCCATACTTAACGTATGGTGAGGAGCAAGCGGAGGATTTAACGAAGAAATCGGTCAAGCCCGAAGGGTGCGCCGTAGGCCTTAATTAAATAGGCCAGGCGCACGCAAAAGTTATAATTAGATTTTGAGAAATCGGCGGATGGCCACAAAGCTCGATGTCACGCCGAGCAAAATTCCGATAAAAAATATGAGGGGCACAAACTGAAAAATATTTGAAACAAAATAGCTTATCAAACTGACCCCGGGCATCAGACTTTCAACTTTGGGCGAAATGAAAAAAATCGCGGGATAGAATATTACCGCCACGATTCCCGCCGCCAAAGCTCCATACATTCCGCCTTCAACGAGATATGGCGCTTTGATATGCCAATTGGAACCGCCGACCAAACGCATTATCTCTATCTCCTGCTTTTGGCTGTAAATAGTGAGCCGGACCGTATTGAAAGTTACCAGAACGGCAATCAACGCCAAAACCATTGTAAGTAAAAACCCCCAGTTCCGGAGACCTCCCGAGATAGCCAGGACTCTCTTGATGACCTGCTCGTTCTCATAAAAATTTATCTTATCAACCAAACTTCTGAATTTATTTCCTTCAAGAAAGGTAACAATAGAAGCATACTGCGAGGAATCGTCTGCTTTTACGTTCAATGAGGCCTGCAAGGGATTGTCGTCCAATTCCGCCAAAGAATCCTGAATCAGGGTGTCTCCGGCGTGCCTTTCTTTAAATTCATTCAAAGCTTGGTCTTTTGAAACATATTCAACCTTCTTTACGGTACCCAGTAACTCAAGGTCGCTTTTAACTTTGTTTATTTCCTCTTCGGACGCGTCATTCTTAAAATAGACGCTTACATCCACTTTTTCCTCCAGGCCCGATACGATTTGCGATGCGAGATAATTTAGAGACATCAATCCGGAAAATAAAAACAGAACCAAAATCATAACTCCCGTAGTGCCCATGCTCAAATAGGTGTTCCTTTTGAAATTGGTCCATCCTACGTTAAAAACTCTTTTTGCTGTTTCTTGGAAATTTTCCATTAAATTACATACTTACCGTTTTCCACTTGATCCCGGACTATTTTACCCTTTTCTATGCTTATAACACGCTTGCCGATGGCATTTACCACTTCTCTGTTGTGAGTGGCTAATATGACCGTCGTGCCCAGTTCGTTTATCTTCATTAATAATTTTACCACATCGTAACTGTTCACCAAGTCCAGATTTCCTGTCGGCTCGTCAGCCAATATTATCCTCGGCCTGTGTATCAAAGCTCTGGCAATCGCCAATCTCTGTTTTTCGCCTCCTGACAGTTGATGAGGGAAGCTTTTGAGTTTGTCTCCCAAACCGACTATCCCCAAAATCTTGGGAACATCGCTCTCTATTTCTCCTCTGTCGGCGCCGCATACCTCCATGGCAAAGGCCACATTCTCAAAAGCGGTTTTGGCGGAAAGAAGCTTGAAATCCTGATACACGGTCCCTATCTTCCTGCGAAGCAGTGGAATGGCTTTGGAAGGAACCTCGGCCAGATTGACTCCGTCCAAAATAACCTCTCCTCTGTGCGGAGATATCTCGCGGGTCAAAAGACGGAGCAAGGTTGATTTGCCCGCTCCGGCCGGTCCGATGATAGAAACAAATTCTCCGTCTTTAATATGCAAATTTACACCGTTCAGTATCTCTATGCTCTCATCGTTGTCATAAATTGTAGAAACATCTTTAAACTCGATCATCTTTTTCAGTTTTAATGAATTTATCCAAATCGCCGTCCAGAATTTTATCCGGCTGGGATGACTTGATTCCGGTCCTATGGTCTTTAACCATTTGATAGGGATTCAGAACATAAGACCTGATCTGGCTTCCCCACTCTATCTCGCGCCTTTCGGACTTCAATTCGGAAAGTTCTTTTGTTTTCGCCTCCTCCATTTTCCGGGCAAGGCGAGAAATAAGCACCTGCATGGCTTTTTCTTTATTCTGGCCCTGGGACCTTTCCGACTGGACGGCAACCATAATTCCGGTGGGGATATGAGTTATTCTTACGGCGGTCTCCAATTTGTTCACGTTCTGTCCGCCCGGCCCTGACGAACGGAAAGTGTCTATCCTCAAGTCATTCGGATTTATCTTCAGGTCGCGACTTACCATCTCCGGCAAAACTTCAATCAAAGCAAATGAAGTATGCCGTAATCCCTTGGCTGAAAACGGCGATATTCTTACAAGACGGTGAACACCCGACTCTCCCTTTAAAATGTCATATGTATTCTCGCCGGTTATCTCGCAAACCGCATTCTTAATGCCTTTCTGTTCTCCAAAAGATTGACTAAGAACTATAAATCCCCAGTCCTTATTCTGGGCATATCGCTGATACATTCTTAAAAGCATTGACGCCCAATCTTGAGCGTCCACGCCTCCGGCTCCAGAATACACATATAAAAGAGCCTTGTTTTTCGCATAATCCACCTATCCATTATAACAGCCATACTTGGCTTTTTCAAACATTTATGGTTAAGTCATTATAAAGTTGATCCTTGATAAATAGAGGGGTCTGTGAAAAAGAAGTCTTTATTCAGAACATTTGGCTGGTTATTTTTGGGTTTATTTGTTATTTCTTTTCTGTTTGTTTGGAATAATCCCTCGCAATCCGGCCAAAAGGTTGGTTTCAGCGAATTTATCCGTCAAGCGGACGGGGGTAAGATCGTCAGCGTGACCATCACCGGAAACAATATTTCTGGTCAAACAGCTTCAGGCGGCCGATTCCAAACATACGCGCCAAACCAGTATGAGGGGTTAGTCAATCAACTGATTCAAAAAGGCATAGCGGTCAACGCCGAAGAGGAAACAGTCAGTCCTTGGATAAGTATGCTGTTTATGTGGGGGCCTATTCTGCTTATTGTCGTTTTTTGGCTGTTCTTTATAAATCGTATGCGGGGTGGAGAAAAGAACATGACATCGTTTGGCAAGTCCGGTGTCAAACTTGCTCAAAGCGAAAAGAAAGTGACGTTCAAAGACGTCGCGGGCGTTGAAGAAGCAAAATCAGAACTGCAAGAGACGGTCGAATTTCTTAAAGACCCGCAGAAATTTCAAAAATTGGGAGGACGCTTGCCCAAAGGGGTTCTGTTAGCGGGCCCGCCCGGATCCGGCAAAACTCTTCTTGCCAAAGCGGTCGCCGGCGAGGCGGCCGTGCCGTTCTTTTTCATTTCCGGTTCCGACTTCGTGGAAATGTTCGTCGGCGTGGGAGCATCCAGAGTAAGAGACCTTTTCGAGCAGGGCAAGAAGAACGCGCCCTGTATCATATTCATAGACGAAATAGACGCCGTCGGCCGGCATAGGGGCGCGGGTATCGGCGGCGGACACGATGAAAGAGAACAAACATTGAATCAACTCTTGGTGGAAATGGATGGATTTGAAGCTAATGAAGGGGTAATTCTCATCGCGGCAACAAACCGTCCTGACGTGCTTGATCCGGCTCTTTTAAGACCCGGGCGATTCGACAGAACGGTGGTGGTAGACAGGCCCGACGTAAAAGGCCGGGAAAATATCCTCAAGATACACGCCAAAAAGGTGCCCTTGGCTGAAGGAACAAACCTGTTCGACATAGCCAAAGGAACACCGGGATTATGCGGCGCCGATCTAGCCAATCTGGTCAACGAGGCGGCCCTTAATGCCGCAAGACACAATAGACAGGCAATTGACCGGCAGGACCTCGAGTTTGCCAAAGATAAAATAATAATGGGAACTGAACGCAAGTCGCTTGTTATTTCAGACGAGGAAAAAAGGACAACCGCCGTTCACGAAGCCGGTCATGCGTTGGTTTCTTTGTTTGTGCCTAAAGCAGATCCGCTTCACAAAGTGACCGTGATACCCAGAGGCATGGCTTTAGGTCTGACCCAACAGCTTCCGGCGGAAGACCGGCATAATTATTCAAGAGAATACTTGGAGAGTCAGTTGGCCATACTGATGGGCGGACGATGCGCCGAAGAAATCATCCTCGGCCAGCAGACAACCGGCGCCAAAAATGATATTGAAAGAGCAACCGAGATTGCCTATCAAATGGTCTGTGAGTGGGGAATGTCCGAACTAGGTCCGTTGAACTTTGTAGCATCAAAATCGGAAAATCCGTTCTTAGGCAAACAGCTTACTGAAAAATCATATAACTGTTCTGAAGCGACGGCACAGCAAATAGACCAAGCGATAAAGTCGTTGGTTGATAAGGCCTATAAAACAGCCGGAACGGCCGTTGCGGAACGCAAAGAAGTCGTTGAGCGCTTAGCCGCTACATTAATAGAAAGAGAGGTTCTGGAAGGAGAAGAAATCAGGAAAATCGTCGGTATATAGTCCATAGAGTCCGTTTGGACTCTATTTTATTACTGGAGCCGGAGGCGAGAGTCGAACTCGCGACCTTCACTTTACGAAAGTGCTGCTCTACCAACTGAGCTACTCCGGCATAAAACCATAAATATAATAACAAAAAAACGCGCTTTTTACAACGCGTTTTAAAACCAAATCCCGGAATAATCCGTTACTTTGTCGTCAGGAAATTATACCAAGGAAGACGTTCCGTCAATATTTGGCCGTTTCCGGCGTCTGCGGCTATGGTCTTCCGGATATTTAACGGAATAAACCCGAACAGCTTGCGTCGTTCTTCAATTTTCATGCTATAAACCGCTTTCGCGTTTTCTTCTTTTAATTCAACTGTTTTCGGCGCAAAATTAAGCTTTTCCGCAACTTCGCTTGCGGACATCTTCACCTCAACGCCGCCCACATTCAATACATTTTCTTTAATCACAACTTCACCTGTTTTCACTTCCAATCCCTTATCCCGAATGAGTACTTGGCTTGCCGTGGGTTCAATGCTCACCGGCCTGTCTCCAATATTGACAAGCATTTTTTTATCCGTAGTTTCAACTGTTATATTATCGGCTTTAATTTCTCCCCGGCTTACTTTTACTTCTTTTACCAAAGCGTTCAATTCGCTTGTTTCCAGTTCTTTTCTGCTTTTTATAAGGTTGGCAATAAGCCCGTCTATTTCATCTTTTAATGTTTTAAGTTCTTCTGTTTGTTTTTCTTCCCCTTTTGCGGAAGCGGCTTTTTCAAGCTTGGCTTTATAATAAACGCTGATTTCTTGTCCTGATTCAACAACCACGGGCTTTATTGTTTCCGCAACAGACACCGAACCCGTTGTCGCGCTTCCCGGCGCGGCAATTGTTCCCGTTTGATTACCGCACTGCGCTTTTATTTTATCGAGGCCGAGTAAAAGGTCTTGCAGGATTTTTTCAATTTCTTCCCGCGAAAAACCGTTTTTCTTCAGATCGGCATCGCTTAAACCGCTAAGTTTTTTATAATAGATGATTTTATTTTCCCACCGCGCCACTTCATCGCAACGGTTTACCGACACGGCAACCGGTTTATTTATTGCCGTCGGCGGAGACAGCGGCGCCGGCCGCGAAGTTGTCGTCGGTTTTGGAATAATATTTGGCTCTTTTCCGGTTGAACAACGGTTTGCGCATACTTCTTTTGCGTATTGTTGCCACGTTTCAGAAGATTTGCACGAAGTCTCATCGCTCCCCAAAGCGGTTTCATAACCGTCATAACATTGAACGTGGACATTTTTGAATGCGCCAATGCCGCACTCATTGTTAACGATAAAAGTATTCACTCCGCATTTTATGGGTATCGGCGAGACGGCGGTTGTTTTCGGAGAAATAACGTCTGCGGGAAGCGGGGTTTGAGTATTTGAAGTTTGAGCAAGCCCCATAACGGGAAATATCGTTAAACTGATTAAAAATAAGGTTATTGTGATTTTCATTATTTAAAGTTAATTTATCTTTTAATTATACTCCGCTTAAAGATAGTGTAAACACAATCAAAACCGCAAAGCGTTTTGAGCGGGATACGGGAATCGGACCCGTGTCTCAACCTTGGGAAGGTCGCGTATTGCCACTATACGAATCCCGCTTTCGCCCGCCGGAGCGAGCTTCGGCGGGCAGGCCCGATAGCTCGCAAAGGCGAGATATTCTTTAATACCCCAACAAATAGAGCCCCCACTTTTTATAATTGGGCATTCCTGCCAATAATTCTTCCAGGTTTGTCGAATCGGGCTCTTTTTTGAAATTCTTGTCTTTATATATAAAAACCACTTCCTCTCCTTGGGCTTTATAATTTAACTTCAAACGGGCTTCTTTTTCAAGGAAAGCCGGAGTTTGAAAGTAGGCCAAAAATTTATTGAGATAGTCGGTATCATCCTGAACTTCCCTTATCTTGGTTTCGACACCACTAACGTCTTTATCGACTGCGGCTCTTTGTGAAGCCAGCTTCACCGAAGAAAGGGCAAGCCACAAAGCAATGATAACAATCAGAGCGGTAAAAATTTTTGAGTTTAGTAATTTCATGATACTATAAACCCATGCTAAGCAGAAAAACAATTAGAATCATCTGGGTACTTATTTCTTTATTAGTCGTTATATCAATGGTCGGATTCCTCCTTATCCCGGCATTTTATTAAGTATATCAAATCTCGCTCCGCCCGACACCTTATTTCAGCCCGTTTCGATTGCTCCAGCGGCAATCTCCACTTGTCCTCACGACGGCGGGTCCAGCCTGCCGTATTATGCTTTGTATTTAGCATAGCTTAACTCATCTGACGGAAAGCCCAAACCTTGAATAGCTTCTCTCGCGAACTATGGCATGGACACCAAGCCCGCCTGTTCGGACGGGCTTCAATAAGATGCCGGGCTGTGTTCTTACTTTCGTTCATGTTTGTCTCGTCAAAGTGACATAAAAGCGATGGGGCTGGGCTTGGAAATTCAAAAACTTGTAAAGATACTCAATGGGTTTTCTGTTTTTAAAATAGTTTGACTTCTTATTGCCAATCGTCATTTAGATACTGGAGCAACCGGCGGAGGGCGTGCCCTTTTCTAAAATTAGCAAGATTTTAGAAAAGGGCACCCCGCAGTCATGCATGGAGGTTGTGTGAACTATCAGCGTTTAAGCATCTTCAAGAAAACATCCTGGGGCAGGTTGACTCGGCCGGTTTCTTTCATGCGCTCTTTGCCCCGTTTTTGTTTTTTCCACAATTTCATCCTGCGGGTTATATCTCCGCCGTACATGTGCTGGGTAACGTCTTTTCGTTTTGCCCGGATTGATTCGGCGGCAATGACCTTGCCGCCGATTGCCGCCTGGATGGAAACCTCGAACATCTGCGGCGGAACCACTTCTTTCAATTTTGTAACCATAGCCCGGCCCTCCTGGTAAGCTTTTTCTTTTGGAACTATTCTTGAAAATGGTTCCACAAGATCTTTGGCAATCAGAATATCAAGCCGGACCAGATCGCCTTCCTGCATATTTTTTGGTTCATAGCTCATAGAGGCATAGCCGGAAGAAACGCTTTTAAGTTTGTCATAAAAATCGGTTATAACTTCCGACAAGGGCATTTCATATTTCAATAAAGCCGTTTCCTTGCCCAGATAATCCGTTCCTTTATACACATTTCTAAGAGTAGATATCAATTCCATAACGCTGCCCATATAAAGAGTCGGCGTAAGCACCTCAAGGTAAACTATCGGCTCGGAAATTTCTTTTATTCCGGAAAAATCGGGAAGCATTGAGGCCGAGCGTATTTTAAACTCTTCGCCATTTTGCATTTTCACGGCATATTCCACGGAAGGAGAAGAAATTATCAACGAAAGTCCGAATTCCCTTTTCAGCCGCTCGGATATTATCTCCACATGAAGCATGCCCAAAAAACCGAGGCGGAATCCCCGGCCCAATCCCGCCGATGATTCCGGTTCATAAACCAAAGAAGCATCGGTCAATTTAAGCTTGCCTAAAGCGTCTTTTAAAATATCGTAGTCATCATTGTTTTCCGGAAAAAAGCTCGCAAAAACCATCGGGCGCGGCTCTTTGTATCCCGGCAAGGATTGAAAATTGGAAATCGGTAAATGGTAATTGGTAATCGTGTCTCCGACTCTAATTTGCCCCGGATCTTTCAATCCGGTCGCGATATAGCCAATCTCTCCCGAAGACATGCCGCCATCCGAGGCGATAAGGTTGGGCGAGAAATAGCCCGCTTCCAGAACATCGGCTTTTGCCTTGGCGGCAAAAGCCGATATTTTGTCTCCCTTTTTTATTGAACCCTCAAAAACTCTGATATAGGCAATGACGCCCTTATAGGCATCAAATGTGGAATCAAAGATAAGAGCTTTAAGGTTGGCGCTGTCAGAAATTTTAGGAGGCGGAACAATTTTGATGATTCTTTCCAGAACTTTTTCTACATTAGTCCCGTTTTTGGCGGAAACCTCCAAAATATCTTCGGGTTCAACGGCCAGCAGATATGACAACTCTTCTTTTACCTGTTCAGTCCTTGCGTTGGGCAAATCAATCTTATTTAAAACGGGAATTATTTTCAGGCCCTGCTGTTGGGCTAAATGCAGATTGGCCAAGGTTTGAGCTTGGACCCCTTTAGAGGCGTCTACGAGCAGTATCGCCCCCTCAACGGCGGCCAAAGAACGTGACACTTCGTAAGAAAAATCAACATGCCCGGGAGTGTCTATCAGGTTCAAAATGTATTTTTGCCCTCCCGATTCGTAAGACATTTTAACCGGCTGGAGCTTGATGGTGATTCCCCTTTCTCTTTCCAGTTCCATCGTGTCCAAATACTGCTCATGCATTTTTCTTTTCTCCACCGTTTTGGTCAATTCTAAAAAACGGTCGGCAAGAGTCGACTTTCCGTGATCAATATGGGCAATTATGCAGAAGTTTCTTATATTCATTTTAGGTTCTAAACAAAAACCGAATGCCTACTTCCGACACTCGGAAAACTTGAGCTATCCTGACACAAACTTCCTCCAGGCCTTCCAAATTTCTGCTTCTTTAATGTCTAAGATACTTGAAAAAACAGCAAAAGTCAAGATTCCGACAAGCGATAGTGTGATTATCTGATACAAGCTTCCCGTGAAATTTACGTCAAAATTTACGAATATATCGGTTAAGATTATGACAAGAATCATTACCGCGCAGATATATAACAGCTTCACTGAATAAACGCCGAGTTCTTTCAAAGAAAGAGTCCGTAAATTATATTTTAAGAAAGCCGACAGGATTACCGCGTTCAGGATGCCGGCCAGCGAGAAAGCCATGGGCAGGGCAAAAATATTAAGACTCGGGGAAAAATACCAGGCAAAGAAAATGTTAGCCGCTACTCCGGCAATGCTGGCCACAACAGGAATACGGGTATTTTGCATAGCGTAAAAAGACCTGGCCAAAAAAGGAATGATGCTTTGGGCAAAGACACCGACCATAAAAAATCCCAAAACGTTTCCGGTCAGTTCGATATCTCCGGATCTGAACAATCCGGAACCAAGCACAATTCTTATCAGATCCGTTCTCAAATATATCATCAGAAATGAGAGCGGTAACACAATGAATAATATCCGGCGCAGGGTTCTGCTTATTCTTTCCGTAAATTCCGTTTTATCCCCTTCAAGTGCTTGACGGGAAAGAGTCGGAAACGAAGCAACAGCGGTAGATATGCCCACCAACGAAATGGGGAGGTATTGGAAATTATTGGCAAGATTAATGACGGTCACGCTTCCGGGAGAGATCCTGCTCGATAAGGCATTGAGAATTATAAAATTTATTTGAATGACCGCTACGCCGATAGTTCTCGGAACCATCAGTTTAAGTATTTTTCTCATCCCCGAATCACCAAAATTCCATACTTTTTTCCACTTAAAACCAGTGCCTTTCAATGCCGGCAACTGAACAAGAAGGTGGAACAAAGCGCCCAACACTACGCCCTCGGCCAAACCAAGCGGACCGAATTTGGGCACAAAAAATATGGCGCCGAAAATTATCCCCAGATTGTACATTATCGGAGCAAGGGCATATGCCAAAAACCGGTGAAAAACTTGGAGAATCGAACCGATAACAACGCTTATTGAAAAAATTATCGGACTGAAAAGCATAATCCTCGTAAAAAGAACTGCCAGTTCTTTTTTCTCGGAAGAAAACCCCGGGGCAATAATATTAATAAGGCCCGGAGTGAAAATAAACATGACTCCGGCCGTAACAGTCATAACGGTAATCAGAGTGTTAAGAAAATTATTGGCAAGGTTCCATTCTCCGCCATCTTTTTTCGCTTGATATTCTACGAAAACAGGAATGAAAGCCGAAGCCACCGCTCCAACAACCAGAAGATTGAAAATAAAATCAGGGATATTAAAAGAAACATAGTAAACGTCCAACAGATCCGAAGCCCCGAAATGAGAAGCTAAAATCCTATCTCTCAAGACTCCCAGAACACGGGAGAACAAACCCAAAAAGGCGAGCATCACGCTCGCCCCCAGCAATGTCTTAGATTGTCGGGTCAGTATCATAGATACAATATATTATAACATTAGCTCCACCCCATCATTTTTCTGATTCGCTCCCAGCCACATACCCCCGACTCGACCGATAGTTCAGCGATTCCAGCGATCGCTGACTATCTACATGCTCGGCGTTTCGAAGAACCAAGCCGAAACGCCTGCGCAAGTTCTCTCTGTGGGTATATGGCTGGTCGCTTTAAAAGTCAGCCGATTTATCAAAGTGGCACAAAAGCGATAGGGCTGCGCTTGTTAGTAGATAAGCTTTTTAAAAAAATCTTCAATGTTAGTTTCTGGTGTAAAAACTGCAGTATTTTCATCTGCTGTCGGAACTTCAAAATCTTGCATTACTTTATCAAAATTCTCTGGTTCCACATCATGTCTATTCTGTGAGGTTCTGTTGGTTTCTTCTCTATTTCTGATAACACTCAGAGGAGTGTCCAAATAAACAACTACGGCCTCGGCTCCTGCTTCTCTTGCCACCCTTCTCAATTCTTCTCTGTGTTCCTTTCTTGGATTGTTGTCATCATAAACTACAGAAATGCCCGCCTTAAGAGAAGCGAGAATTTCTTTTTGAGCCGTATCCCTGATATACCTCCACCCTTCTGAATTTTTTGGCACTGATTTATCTTTATCTTTCTCTACCCACAATTTATCAAAGGCAATCAACTTGCTTTCTGTATGATCAGTGAGTTTTCTCGCCATGGTGCTTTTTCCGGAAAACGCTAGACCGCACATTATGTATAATCTTAGTAATTTAATCATGAAATCATTTTACCAACCGTTAGTCATGGCGTCCATAAAGAATCTTGACAAAATCAGCGCAGCCTCATCATTTCGAATCACTTTGACGAGGCGAATCAGGAGCTGAAGTTGATTGAATATGTATTCCAAAATAATAGGTCGGGCGCCGAGCTTCAAGCGAGGAGGCAAGCGTGGGTTACCTGTTATTTTGGTAAATACATACCAATCATACTGAAGCGGATGATGAGACGAGGAACCGTGATGAGAAGTGATGAGGCGGAGCGGTCATCTCGGACTAATTACCATATCCTTATCCAACCGTCCACCAAAGTAGAGTTTATTATCCAGATAAAATTTAAAATCATTGATATCCAAACCGGGCTGTTTTTGAACATAGAATTGATAATTCTCGCCGGATGAGGGAACCGTGTATTCCAAGTCCACCGTTTTCGTCTCGCCCGGATTTATTATCATCCAGAAACCATATTCGGTTTTGCCCGCTTCTTTATAGATGGTCACGCCGGTTTCTTTGTCGGTGTAACTTTCTTCCTCGAATTTAGCCAGATCCTCGTCTTTTTTGAACCCCGAATTGGCATAGTCAATCAAAGGCTTAAAATTTGGTCTTGAATTGCCGGTCAGACCGGAAAATTCAGCGTTATCCGGAACCAAAACTCTGACATAGGTCGGGTTTTGCTTGTTATAGAATCCGTACTCGCTATTACCTCCCTTGTGCGTGCGGGTTATTGAAACCTTATGTTTTATATCCCCGCTTTCGTTTGTAGTTTGCACTTTCAGGGATGAGTCCGTTACCATGTCTGTTTTTGACCCTTTCACATTACTGAAAGTGACCATAAGATAATCAGAGTTGGTATTGTTAACTTGACCGGAAAAACCCTTGTCCGCCGAAAAACTCTCCAGATTAAGATCCCTGAAATACATGATAATATCTTTTTGTTCCATACTGGATACCAATAAGTTAAACACATCCAGCCATTTGCCAGAATCAGCCAAGTATAGCTTTTCCAGCATACGAGGCGCGAGGTCCATAATTATCTTCTTGGGCTGTTTGCGGTCTCCTTTATACTCTACTTCGTCCTGAAGAGCGGGAAACAGATTTTTTGAATCGAGAATAAGACCGTATTCCGGCATTTCAACGGGACCGACAATATCTAATATCTTAGCCACAATTTTGGGGCTGAAAGTAATCACTCCGTCAACATCAGAACCGGATTCTTTTTTGAAAAAAGATGTTATTTTTCTCGCCGATGCCGGAAAATCAACAAACCAATTTGCATCTCTCATGCCCCAATTCGGAGTGATATGCTGAAGCTGGACCGGCGGAATGATAAGTTCCTGAAGCTGGCCGTCCAGATTGTAAACATCGTCAACCTTAAAATCCTGAAGTTTCCCGTCCTTGAATGAAACCACTCCGTAAGTTCCCGGAAATCCGCCGGTGGGCCTCAATTCCGAAGGGTTCTGAAACAATATCAAATATTTTTTGGTTCCTTTCGTTCCGATAAAATCCTCCAAAAACTTAGAATAGTCCACCGAGTCATTGACGAGTTTTTCAAAAAGAGGAAGTTTTGATTTAAATTCTTCAAAACTCTCTTTTTTGTCTTCGGGTATGCTTGAATCGTCAATGTCGGCAAGAAGCTGTTTGGCCTTTCCTAAATTTTTCTTGGAAAGCGTCAGGGCCTTTTTTAAAGACGAGGATATCTGTCCTATTGAAATATCGCTCCCCGATGTCGGACTTAGGGGATTTAAGATTAAATTGGTTTTAGCTATTTCGCCCATGGCATCGGACATGGCCTGTCCGGCATTAGCCATCAGCTTGCCGGCTTCAACCAGATTTTTTGCAGATTTCAGCTTCCCCGCTCCCGGCAGATCGGAAAGCAAAGAACTTATACCGGCTCCCATAAAATTCATATTGTCTCCCGCCTTAGAAAATTCCCGATAAGCCTGCGCAAAATTACCCGAAGCGGAAACAAAATCCATGTTTTTTATATTCTCCCCCGCGCTCTCAAGATTTGCGACTGCCGAGTTGCTCTCTACAATCAGCTGATTTCTGATGCTTATGCCGTAATGGCCAAAAACCGTGAACGATATCAGGCCGAGACCCACGGTCAAAAACAAGACCCGGCTAAACTTGAATATTTTTATCTTTGGGAGTTTGAATTTTTTTGATAAAACATCGGAAGACTTTTTAGAAAAATCTTCCACCCACATATCAAGCTCGTTTGTTGCTTGAGTTTCTTGCGGCGTTTTCAGGGTAAGAAGCCCCAGACTGAAGGCGTCTATTTTTTTAGGCTCGCCCACAAGACCCGCTTGGACTCTTGCGGGTATGCGCAGATTTATTTGAGCGAGGGTGTTTTTATAATTTTCTTCAGCCAACTCAGCCGTTGTTGCTAAAATCGGAACAATCTCTCCTCTTTCAGTTTCATTAAATTTGGTTGCGGTTATCGGTTTATATCTGGGTTTGGAATATTTTTCTCCGCGAAATTCGGCTCCGATAATTGCCAGTTCCATTCTGGCATCCGACTCTTTATTTAAAAACGACTCAAATTCTTCGATTGGAGATTGAGTTTTTTTATCATCCGCTGCTTTCTTTTTTTTGAATATCGGATATTTAATTGCGGACGCCAGTCCTCCGTTTTTGTTTATCCTAAACCTCCTTCCTAAATTAAGGACCGACCGGAGGCTGGAAATTTTTGAAAAATCAATGTTCCCCGAATCATCTACGGGCCTGATATCGAACATTGCGGTCGTTACTTTATATTTTCCCTTGGTCATTAATATCTAATTACAACCTGAACAAAAAATTATGTGAAAATAAATGCCACCCGAGACTGTTAACATTGTGTCCGGATGGCATTTACCCCTCACCTTTCCGAAAGGTGAGGGGTTTATCCTTTCCGGGACAGAGATTCCCGGTTCTAGGGCGTCCCAAACTTCGTTTGGGTCCCCGCCCAACCGTGAACCTTCTCCGCGATCTGCGCTTAAGGAACCCTCGTTTTTACAAAGAACTATGTTTCCCCCCGCAATCGAAGGAATAATTCGCGAAGGAAGTAAAAGAACAGATGTCCCGGTTTCTTCCCCGCCATGGCTGGATTTAGAAAACAAGGACTCTCGATTTTGTTGCTTCGAAGTGGACAAAATTGAGGGAACCATCGCCGCCAATTCACGACCTAAGTTAATAGACGCTATTTCCGCTGGAAACGGAGGCGCCGATAAAGAAGTTCCGGGTTTGGACCCCGAAACAACCGGGCATGTCATGAATGAAACAAAAGCTCCATGTTAATTATACAATAGCCGCAAGAGAGTGAAAAGGCCGCCCCATAATTAATCTTTCGGACTTTGGATTTAATTTGACATTTGAACTTCAACATTTGTTATTTATACTACATAAACATTAATAAAGTATGGGACGTTTTAGACACTAATAAGCACCTCGAGAGTTTCTTGGGCGCATTTATTCCAAGTAAAATTTTGGACTCTTTCAAGTCCTTTTTTGACCAATAGTTTCTTTAATCCGGAATCAACAAGAATGCTTTTGACAGCCATTGAGATATCCACAACCCCGTGCGGATCAACAAGAACGCCCCCCTCTCCGACCACTTCCGGCAAAGACGAATTAAAAGAGGCCACGACGGGAGTTCCGCAAGCCATTGCTTCCAAAGGCGGAAAACCGAATCCTTCAAAAAAAGAAGGGTAGACAAACACGGAGGCAAGAGAATAATAAAATTTTCTGTCCTCGTCTTTGATATAATTTTTAAAAATTATTCTGTCTTTATGTGGAGAGGCATCCGCTTCGCGGTAAATATTTTTGTAAAGCCACCCCGGCTCGCCGGCAATGACCAAATTCAGATTTTCAAACTCATTGGAACTTTTCAAAAAATTAAAAGCTTTTATCAAACCAACGATGTTTTTACGCGGCTCAAGTTTACCGAGAAACAAGATAAATTGATCGGGGAGGTTATTCTCTCTTCTGAATGATTCTAAGTTCTCTTTTGCCGGCCTAAACATTAGATCAGAAATCCCGGAATAAATTATTGCAATCTTGCCGGAAGGAAGACCATATTTTTCTGTCAGGTCTTTTTTTGTCGACTGGGATACGGCAATAATCCTGTCTGACAATTCCGGCTTGCCTGAAAGCCGTATCTGAAACTTATGCCAGACATTTCTTTTCCATGAAAAAAATTCTTTAAAACAAAGATAAGAAAGATCGTGAAAAGTGGTAACTCTTTTGCAGTCCGGGGATAAAGGAGCCAAAAGAAAATGGGGCGAGAAAAACACATCCGCTCCCCCGATAAGCCTGTCTATGCGGGGACGGTTAAAAAATCCCGCCAAACCGAATAATAATTTGTTGGGCATACGGAAACTGAACACTTCAACATTCGGAAGTTTCATCCATTCGTATTTTTTTAAATCATTTCTGAACGAAGAGTGAAACAATTTAAATTTTATATTCTTGTTTAGCGGGAGCAGGCGGGCAAGCAAGTTCTCCGTGTACTCCTGAACCCCGCTTTTCGTGTCCGATCCCAAAACCCTGATATCTATGCCGATGGTCATATTTTCTTACTGCCCGTTTCCGCTTCACCTATTAATTTAGAAAATTTGTCTCTGAAGATTCCGACATCAAATTTTTCTGCCTGTTTCCGGCAATCTTCCGGCTTAAAATCCAGATCGTGGAATTTTTCTATGGCCGCCTGAAGCGATTCCGGATTTTGTTCATTAAAAAATATCCCCGTTTCGTTTTCCGCTACCGTTTCCGCCACTCCTCCCGCCCGGTAAGCGATAACGGGCCTGCCCGATGCCATTGATTCCAAGGGAACAATCCCAAAATCCTCTTCTTGCGGGAAAATGCATGCTTGCGCGCGCGAATAAAGATTGGCAAGTTTTTCATCGGAAACCAAGCCGAGAAATTCTATATTTTTTCCGGCAATACTCTTTAATTTCTTAAATTCCGGTCCAATGCCCGCGATTTTTAGAGGCAATCCGTTCTTGTTGAATACTTTAACGGCCAAATCAAATCTTTTATACGAAACCAGCCGGCCGGCCATGAAAAAATAGTCGCTTATTTTATCGGATACACGGAAATTACCCGCATTCACGGGAGGATAAATCACCTTGGAATCTTTTGAATAGTATTTTTTGACGCGATCTTGGATAAAACCGGATATAGACCAAAATTCATCGACTCTTAAAGCCGCTTCTTTGTCCCAAATTCTTAAATACGTTATAAACGGAGGAAGAAATTTCTTTACCAATTTAGGATAGCCGAACTCTTCAACAAATTTTTGGCTGTTGTCCCATAAAAATCTGGGCGGGGTGAGGCAGTAGCAAATATGTTTGGTGCGGGGTTTGGAAATGATCCCCTTCGCAAACGAAGCTGATACGGAAAGAACCAGGTCGTAGTCGGAAAAATCGAACTGCTCTACGGCTAAGGGCATCAGAAGAGGGAAAATTCTGTGATGCTTTTTGGTAAAAGGTAGATTCTGCAAAAAGGACGTTTTTATGACTCGTCCGTCAAATACGCCTCCTGTTGCGTCTCTGTCGTATAAAAGCGTGTAGATAGGAGCTCTCGGATATAAAGCGCACAAAACTTGAAGCATTCTTTCGGCTCCCCCGAACTGATTCAGGTACTCGTGAACAAAAGCTATTTTCATTAAAACTTGTTATGTGGCAGATCTGTCTGTAAAAATCTTAACCAGGGTTTTCAAAATTATTTTAAAATCAGCAAACAAAGACCAGTTCTCAATATAAAAAGTATCCAGAGCCACCTCCTGATCAAAAGGCAAGTCCGATGAACCTGAAACTTGAGCCAGACCCGTAGCGCCGGCCTTAATGGCAAGAACTCTTTTGTGGTGTTTTTCGTATTTTTTAATCTCATCGGGTTGATGAGGCCGGGGGCCGACCAAACTCATGTCGCCTTTTAAAATATTCCAAAATTGGGGTATTTCATCAAGGCGGTATCTTCTTATAAAACGCCCCACTCCGGTAATTCTCGGGTCGTTTTTTATTTTAAAAAGCGGCCCATCCCGTCTTTCATTGAAAACCGCAAGATAAGGTTTTAACTCCTCGGCATTCTTTATCATTCCCCTGAATTTTAGGAGGTCAAATTCTTTATTTTTGCTGACCCGTTTCAATCTGGCAAAAACAGGACCTTCCGTTTCCCATTTAATCGCAAAGGAGACAATACCCATCAAAGGTGAAAAAATTATCAATCCCAAGCTTCCGGCAAATACATCCAGAACCCTCTTAATGACCTTGCCCCACCCGTCAAGAGCGGTTCTCTTTAGCTCTATTAACGGCATCCCGTTTATAACATCCACTTCGTAATTAGCGGTCAGCGTCTGGCTTAGATTGGGAACAAATTTGAAGACAAGATGATTCTCGTTGCAAAAATCAATAAGTTCCACTATTTTATCGGCCGGATAATCATGGTTGGTCAAAACAACCTCGTCCACCCCGGGGCTTCTGGCTGAAGATCTAATCTCCTCAATTTCAAGTTTTAAAAGATGTTTTACTATTCTATAACCGGAAGACGGCTTTTTAGTTATGTCATCTATAATGTTGGCAGCGGCCTGTTCATTACCCACAATCATTATCTTGTGAACGCCAAAATCATATTTAGACACAAAAAACACCTGGAGATACCTTACCAACATCCTTCCCATAAAAACAAATAAGACCGCGAAAAACCACCCTCCCAAGACCAAGAATCTTGAATTAAAAAGTTCCTGTCTTAAGAAAATATACACAATAACGGTCATCACCGTCGCGGAAGACGATACCAATACCTTTAAAAACTCTTCCGTGATGCCCATCCTTACTTTCATTGAATAAAGCCCGGAAATCGTATATAAAACAATAAACAAAATCGAAACAAAAACCACCAAATAAAGATACCTGTCAAGGGGGAGATTAAACTCAAAAAACACGGGTTTGAAAGTCCGTAAAATTTCAGTTCTGAATACATATGTAGTTGCCCCCGCCGCCAAAAGCATCAGGAAATCCATCGGCAGGCGCAGAACATTGAAAAATAAATCCGCCTTTTTCATTTTCGGATAAGGTTTCGCAGATTTACGGAGTAAATCGTAGCGGAATCTCTGTTGGCGAAAAGTAGCACAATTAGCCCTAAATTTCAATTTTTTGACTTTGGCCCAATTTTTTGATATACTATATATACCTTGCAAACTAAATAGTCGCCCTTAAATGGGAGGAAAGTCCGAACACTTACTTCACGAAAGTGATTTAAAACGGTAGCGGGTAATCCCCGTCTGCAGTGATGCAAGAGGTGCGAACAGAGACGTCTTCGTCCGAAAGGACAAGGAAGCTAAACCCAAAATTCTTGATTCATCAGGAGTTATAGCTTAGTCCCAGCCGGGGTTAAAGGTTGGGAGTGAAACGGCTAAATCCTTACTGGAGCGCAAGGCCAAACTCGCCCCATCGGCGAGTACAAGTAGGCCGCTTGAGCCTGTCAGCAATGGCAGGCCTAGATAAATGACTATTCTCGACAGAATTCGGCTTATTGTTTGCAAGGTATCAAAAATCCCCGTTCGGGGATTTTTGATTTACAATAGTTTGTTCCCTTCCCTATCCAGCACTTGATTAACTATTCTGTCCGCTTCCCGGTTTTCTTCTCTGGGAACATAACGGAAGGAGACTCCGCCGAAGTCAAAAGTAAGATTCCAGATTTCAATAAAAAAGTTCTGAATATTTTTATCTTTAAGTTTATACTCTTTGTTCAGTTGTTTTACCACAAGTTCGCTGTCCAGAAAAAACTCGACCACACCCTCACGACATTTATCCGAACCGATTAATTGCTTGGCTTTCTTAAGGGCAAAAATCACCGCCCGATATTCTGCTTCATTGTTGGTGGTCTCGCCGATATATTCACCGTACTCCTTCTTTCCCGTCGGCCCCTCTACGACCACACCAATAGCCGCCGGGCCAGGATTGCCTCTTGCTCCCCCGTCAGTATGAATTGTTATTTTATTTTTCATTTTCTTTAATTATTTTCCAGGGAAAAGATTGGCCTGCCATAATTCTAAATCCTGCTGCCGCCTTGTGGCCTCCTCCGCCGTATTTCTTGGCGATTTCCGAAACATCCAAAGTTCCGTCGGATCTTAATGAAACCCTGAAATTACCGTCATTGCTTTGATGCCATGCTATTGCCATAGGAGGCAATTTTTTACTAAGTAAATTACCCAAGTCACTGCTAAACACAGAAGAAACGTTAACAGAATAGATCCGATGTCCCTCAAAATCAACCAGTATCGCGTCTTCAGCTATTACCTTATCGCATAAATTATTCCATTGGCGCATAAGCAGTTCTCCGTTCTGATGAAATTCTTTTCTTGTGATTTCGTCATTATCAAATTTTTCTATAATATTGTCCCAAACATTAAAATTTAGGTCAAAAAGATCAAAGTAAGTAAGGATTTCTTTGGAACCATCCCTCGCCCAACGCCAGATATCTCTATCTTCTATGAATTTAAGCAGATTTGGGGGTTCTTTGTCCGGATGAAAATATTGCCAAGCTAAGACAGCTCCCGAATGATCTATGTCAAATGATTTACTGTCGGCAAGTTCTATCGTGTCCATGGCTGTTTTGTGATGGTCAATAATTGTTATTTTCTTATTGCTTCGTTTTAAGTTTTCCATCACTGGCATGGGAAAAACAAAATCAATAAAATAAATCTCCTTGCCCGTAAGACCTTCGGGTGGATTGTCGCCATGGTTAATACCAAAATAATCGGCTGTTTCGCCAAATTTTTTCCACGCCGACCAGGCTCCTCCAAATCCGTCCGTACATTCACCATGATAAATTATAACGATATCTTTCATAAAAATTTAACCGCCATAATATCCCAGCACTTCTATGCCAGGCAACTTTTCGCCTGCTAAAAACGCCAACATCGCTCCTCCTCCGGTTGAGACAAAATCAAACCTGCCACCAAATCCGAATTTATCAACCGCAGAAACGGTGTCTCCGCCGCCAATAATCTTTTTGGCGGAAGATTCCGCAACAGCTTTGGCAATAGCCCGCGTACCTTCGGCAAAGTCATCATTTTCAAACAAACCCATCGGTCCGTTCCAAATTATCATTTTAGAATTTTTGATTATTCCGGAGAATTCCTTTATTGCTTCCGGGCCGATATCCAAAATCTTTTTGCCGGAAATATTGAAATCCTTAGGCATTATCAGCTGCGGATTATTTAAATCTAAACCCGCCAGCAGTTCTGGGGCATTTTCGTCGACGACAGAATCCTCCACCTCTTGCCCTTTTGTTTTCAAAATATCGTTGGCGATTACTCCGCCTATCAGTATTTTATCCGCTTTATCCAAAAAGTTTTTTATTACCGGTATCTTTGTTGATGCTTTGGCGCCGCCCATTATCAGAAGTTTTCCGTTTTTTGGAGAATCAATAACACTCTGAAGCTTGGCAATTTCTTCCTCAACCAAAAATCCGGCATAACTTGGCAATAATCCTGCAACCGCCGAAACTGATGCATGATTACGATGACAGACAGCAAAGGCGTTGTTGATATACAAATCGAAGCCCTGTGCTAACTGCTTCGCAAATTCCGGGTCATTTTTTTCTTCACCAGGATTCTGGCGGATATTATCTAACAGCGCCGGTGGCACCTGCCTGCCGGCAGGCAGGTAATTTTCCAAATATGCTCCAATCTCCGCCACAGTTTTGAGAAAATTAATTTCGTAACCCAGAAGCATGTGGAGTTGCGGAACAAGCCCGGCAAATGACTGGCTGACGGATTGGTCGGAAATATGGGCAACCATAACTACTTTGGCGCCATGGCCGACCAAATAATCAAGTGTTTCTTTCTGTCTTTTGATACGAAATGATTCTTCTATCTGCCCCCCGTCGGAAACCGGAATGTCAAAATCAGCTCTTAATAAAATTTTTTTGTCTTTTAAATCGGTTATTCCCCGAATTGTTTTCATAAATTCAATATTACCACAATTTAGCCGTTTTCTTTAATTTAAGCGAGAGTTTTAATAAAAACCTTATCAGAATTGGTATCAGGCTTCAGATTTTCTGAAAGAAAATCGCCGATTCAAGCCCTTTCACCAAAGTTCGACCCCGGTTAGAGGATTAAGTAAAAAAAAACAAGCCCGATACCGGTGAAAAACGGTATCGGGCTTGAAGGCCGGCGAAGATTAGCTGCGACGAGTCGCGGAGAACTCCCGCCTTTCGGTGACAGTCCCCTTTTCGTCTGAACCAGCCAGAGGAGTGAACACGACAGTGAAGCTCCCCGAGAGGGATGAGCCGGAAACTCTTGCCGTGCCCTCCACCCTGGCGTTACGGTTGAAACCCCAATTATTGCCCCTAATCATCACCAGGATAGTGGTGTTGAACCTGATCTCTCCGTCTCCGCTTACGGAAAGAAACATTTCCTCTGTCCTCTGCCCAAAAACGTCCAGAGTGAGGAAGTGCCTGGCGCTGCCGCTGGCTATGTGAAGATCGACAGCAGACACGGTTCCGGACTTCCTGCAGGGGAAATCGGCCATCGGCGGATGAGAATCCTCCGGCACATCGTGGACACAGCTGACAAGAGTGGCCGTGCCGGTCCAGTCGCCGGTGATGTCCACAGGATCCGGAGGCGGGTCGGTCGGTCCGCTCGGCGACTTGATCTTGTCGCAGGCTCCGACGAACATGCTGACGGCGATGAGGACAAACAGCTTCGCAAAGTTGATCTTCATGGCTTACTCCTTGGTTATTCGGTTGTTTGGGGGTTGGGCAAAGCTGAATGTCTTGCCGTACCCTGACTATGGTTGCATTATATCACAAAATGGGTATTTCGTCAAACCAGAGACAGAAGTCAGAACTCAAATTTGGCTTAAAATCTTAACAAACTCATCTTTGTTCACGCTGGCGCCTCCGACCAGAATCCCGTCTATTTCTTTTTGTCCGATAAAGTCGGCTGCGTTTTTAGAAGTTACGGAACCGCCATATAATACCTTCGGCAAATTTCCAATTTCCAATTTCCAATTTCCAATTAAAACTTCTCTGATCATGTGAATTGATTCAATGGCACTTTCCGGGGTATCGGGACGCGCTCCCGGATTTGAACTGATGGCCCAGACGGGTTCATAAGCGATAATGCATTTTCCGATATCGTCAGGAGTCAATCCGGCAAAAGTTTTTTCCACTTGTTCTTTCAAAAATTCTTTAAAATTACCGTCTCTAACCCTCTCCCCCACGCACACGATGGGCACCATTGCGTTACGGAGAATGGCTTTAAGTTTTTTATTCACCGTCTCGTCCGGCTCGCCCAATTTCCATCTTCTTTCGGAGTGGCCGACGATAACATATTCCGCTCCGAGTTTATTCAGCATCGGCCCGGAAATTTCTCCGGTGTCAGCCCCCGTATCTTCCCAAAAAATGTCCTGCGCGCCCAAGAATGCCTCGTGTTCAAAGTGTGATGTTTTTAAAACCTTGCCCGCTTCTTCCAAAAAAACAAACGGCGGGCAAAAAATCAAAGAAAATTCTTTTGACTCACCGAGAGAGCCCAGATAATCGTCAACAAAATCCAAAATCTGCTCGGCTTCGGCCCAGGTTTGTGGATTCATTTTCCAATTCGCAACTATGTATTTTTTGTCCATGGATATATTTTCTCCCGATTTGTCCTACGCAAAGCGTAGTTGACAAATCGAGGATCCTCGATTTTACTTCAAAATTAATTTTTCCACAGAATTCCTATTCTTCCAGGATTTAATTTGCTTTTCTCTATGAACTGCTTCCCTGGAATTATAAAACTTCTCCGAGTACACCATCTTCCAGGGTCCTTTATTTTTTGTTGCTTTAACGGCACCCTGATTATGTAATTTAATTCTTTCCTCAAGATTTTCTGAATATCCTATGTAAAACTTCTTTGTTTTTAAAGATTTAAGAATGTAAGTGTGGTACATGGAAAAATTAATTTTGATTAAAATCGGGACAGTTAGCGACAATAAATTTTTTAGGCATTTTTATTTTTTAGGTGTTTCCATACATACCATCCGACAGCTAATACAACTGATGCCGCAATAAACATATCGGCTTTCCTAAAATAAGCGTGTAAAATATTCCAGTTCTCGCCGGCTTTATAGCCGATTACAGCTAAAGCGGCATTCCAGGGCAAAGACCCCAAAAAAGTAAGGAAGCAGAATTTTGAAAAATTAATTCCGGAAACTCCGGCCGGCAATGAAATAAATGTCCTGACGACAGGAAGCATTCTTGACCAAAAAATCGCCTTATTTCCATAACGAGAAAACCACCGGTCTCCCTTCTCCAGATCACGCTTGTGAATCAAAACATATTTACCGTAGCGTTCCAGAAACCACCTGCCTCCGCTTCGGCCTATCCAGAATAAAATTACAGATCCCGCAAGGTTGGCAGCCGTAGCCGCTAAAATAATCAGCCAGATATTGAATCTTCCTGACACGGCCAAAAATCCCGAAAACGGAACAACCACCTCGGAAGGTATCGGTATCGCAGCGCTTTCAAGAGCCGACAAAAGAAAAACGCCGGCATAACCGGTTCTTCCAATAATATTCAATGCGAATTCGCTTATTTGAGTAATAATATTAATCATAAAGATTGATTAGACCTCGGCGTTTCTTAATTTTTCAGCCGCTTCATCCGGATCAACGACGTTAATATCTACACCGGTTCCAAGCTCAAATCCTCCGGTAATTTTTGTCTTCGGCAAGATCTCAATATGCCAACAGTAGTAATCATGGGTATGCGTCGGTTCTGTCGGAGCCGTGTGGATAAGCATGTTAAAATCGGGGTCATTCAAAGCCTTCTTGATTTTTTTAAGCGCCGTAAGAAGCACCTCGGCCAATTCATCATCAAAATCATCCGGCAATTGTTCAAAATGGGGTTGGGCGTTTTTCATGAAAATTCTTACCTCATAAGGATACTTGGAAACAAACGGACAGAAGGCGACAAACTTATCGTTCTGGCAGATAATTCTGTCCCCGGATTCCATTTCCCATTTTAAAAGCACGTCATATACGTTTTTTTTGTGTTCTTCAAAAAACCTGTATGATCCGCTGACACTCTTTGCAACGTCCGGAGGCAGTATGGGAGTTGAAATTATCTGGCTATGCGGATGATAAACGCTTGCCCCAGCCTCTTTGCCGGAATTGTGAAAAATCAGAATATAGCGCGCCATACTTTCCGCGTCCTGAATTTCCTTGTATCTGCGCTTATAAATTCTTATCACCTCAACGATTTCGTCAACGGAAAAATCGCTAAGACGCCTTTCGTGATCTTTATAAATGAAAAGGTTGTGAGTCCCTACTGATTCTTGAATTTCAAAAGGCCCCTGAGTCTGGCTGTCCACATGCATACCCTGACCGACCGCGGGAAATTTATTTTCATATACGGCTATGCGCCAGTTATTCTCGTCGGGGTAAAACCAAACCGGTGTATTTCCGGATTTCTTTAAATCCTCAAAGGGACAGGTTTCCTTTGCCGTATATTGCCTGTCTTCTTCCGGTGACGGAGGATGTTTTGCCCGGCCCGTGGCAAATAAAACCCATTCTCCCGACACAAGGTTCCGTCTGAATTCATTTAGCATTGTATTTTCCCGTCATTAAGTTCCATCTAATTTTAACCGTTTCCATCAAAACTTGAAAGTAAGCATTCAGTTTAACGTGAGAATTGGGATCATTCTTCCACATAACGGGAACTTCTTTTATTTTATACCCGAACTTCCTCGCCAAAGCCAGCATTTCAATGTCAAACCCCCAGCGGTCGATGGTCGTCTTGGGGAAAATTTTATTGGCCGCTTCTGCGGTAATTATTTTAAAACCTCTTTGAGTGTCGCTGATACCCGGCACGGCTACCGCTTGTATGAACAAGTTGCCCATTTTCCCGAACAGTCTTCTCCAAACCGGTTCCGAACCGCCGGCAACAGTACTGCCTTTTATGGCTATTGAGCCGATAACAACATCATAACCCCGGTTAAAGTGGGGCATCATTTTTTCAATGTGGTCTATGGAGGTTGCGTTATCGGCATCGGTAAAAAGCCGGTATTCTCCCTTGGCCTTGAGCATGCCCTGACGAACGGCAAATCCTTTTCCCCTGTTCCGTTCATAGCTCAACAACTGAAGTGCCGGAACGGCGGAAAGCATTGAACCGACAATATCGTCAGTCTTGTCCCTTGAGCCGTCGGTAACAACCAAAATCTCATGCTCCAGGTTTTTGCCGGAAAGATATTGATAAATCGATTCAACGGTTTTCCTGATGTGTTTTTCTTCGTTATAGGCGGGAATAATTACGGATAAATACATAATATAAAATTTCTAAATCTTAACGACTGAAACATAGATGATAAAATAACATTATTTGACCGATTACTCAAACTCGCTTAATCTGAATATTGATGAATTGGCCAATTGTACAAGTTGATTTCGGGAAAGAAAGTTTCTCCAAGCTTTTGTCTCAAATACATGATTCCCCCAAGCAACTTTATTGCCGGGGAAACATTTCTCTGCTGAACAGCAGCTGCTTTGCCGTCGTAGGAACCAGAAAGCTGACAAGCTACGGAAAGGAAACTGCCCAACAAATAGTCAGAGATCTTGCCAACAACGGTTTTACCATTGTGAGCGGCTTGGCTCTCGGAATAGATGCGGTAGCACACCAAGCAACATTGGATTGCGGAGGCAAGACTATAGCTGTCCTCGGAGGCGGAGTTGGCGACAAAAATATCGGACCCAGAACCAACTTTGCCTTAGCTCAAAGCATACTCAAAAACGACGGCCTTTTGGTTTCTGAATATTCGGAAAGGGAAACTATTTTCGCGTCCAATTTTGCCGCAAGAGACAGAATAATCAGCGGATTGTCTTTGGGGGTTTTGGTTATAGAGGCAGATGAAAAAAGCGGAGCGCTTATCACCGCTAAGTGCGCTCTCGACCAGAATCGCGATGTTTTTGCGGTGCCGGGAAGCGTTCTGTCCCCAAAATCCGCCGGTCCCAACGCTTTAATTCAGAACGGGGCCAAGCTTGTTGTGAACGCTTATGATATCATTAATGAGTATCACGAAAATTTACAATTATTTTCCGAAAATAAAAAGATGGTCTTAACCCAAAACCCGACGGAGAAAAAAATTGTCAATCTGCTTGATGAACACGGCATTCTGTTTGTGGACGATATAATAAGAAGGTCCGGCATGGAAACGTCGGCAATCTCCGTATCTTTATCCATGCTCGAAATACGCGGCATCATAAAACATCTGGGCAACGGAAAATACAGAAAAATTTAAAATGAATTTAGTTATTGTTGAGTCGCCAACCAAATCCAAAACCATCTCCAAGTTTTTAGGGGGTGGTTTTTCCGTCCGCGCTTCCGTCGGTCATGTGCGGGATTTGCCGAAAAGCAACAAAAAGGCCATAGACATCAAGGGCGGATTCATTCCACACTATGAGATATCTCCCGGCAAAAAAGATATTCTGGAAGACCTGAAAAATATTGCCGAAAAATCCGACGAAATTTACCTCGCCACCGACCCGGACCGGGAAGGAGAATCCATCGCGTGGCACATATCGGAAGTGCTCGGTTTAAAAAATCCCAAACGAATCGTCTTCCACGAGATCACCAAGGAAGCAATAAAAGAAGCGTTGGGACACCCGCGCAAAATTGATCCGGAACTTGTAAAAGCGCAGGAGGCGCGCCGGGTTCTTGACCGCCTTGTGGGCTATGATCTTTCCGGCCTGATTTGGAAAAAAGTTCGCTATGGGCTGTCCGCCGGACGAGTCCAGTCGCCGGCGCTTCGTATTATCGTTGAGCGTGAACGCGAGATCCGTTCTTTCAAGAGTGAAACATATTATATTATTACCGCCGATGTGTTCGGAAACAACAAAACAGTTTTCCGAGTCACCTGCGAAGAACAGCCCGAAGACGTTAAAATTGCCGAGGATATTCTTAAAAAAAGCAGGGTCGGATCCTGGTTTGTCAAAGATATTACTGAAAGCGAAATTAAACGCTCGCCCCGGCCGCCGTTCACGACCTCAACTCTCCAGCAAGCGGCAAGTTCACGTCTCGGTTTTGCGCCGTCCCGGACAATGGGTATCGCCCAAAAACTTTATGAGCAAGGTTTTATTACATATATGCGCACCGACAGCGTTAACTTAGCCGCTTCCGCGCAGGGACAAATTTTAGGCCTTATTGAAAAAACCTATAGCAAACAATATGCGGAACCGCGCGCTTACAAGACTAAAAGCAAGAATGCCCAGGAGGCGCACGAGGCAATCCGCCCGACTGACGCTTACCGCGAAAATGCCGGACACAACGAAGATCAGAAAAAACTCTACCGCCTTATCCGGGAGCGGACGATTGCCTCGCAAATGGCCGATGCCAAGCTTGTGCGCACAAAGATTACCGCGGCTACTAAGGAAGCTGAATTGCCCGACTTTTCCGCCACCGGCTCACGGGTCATGTTCGACGGCTGGCTTGCCTGCGACACACGCGCACGAGGCGAAGATGTAGAATTGCCCAAAATTGACACAAATGAAGCCTTGACCCTTAAAGATATCGTGAGCGAAGAAAAACACACGGAGCCTCTCCCCCGTTATTCAGAAGCCGGCCTTGTGAAAGAGTTGGAAAAACGCGGCATTGGAAGACCTTCCACTTACGCTTCTATAATTAAAACCTTGTATGACCGCAAATATGTGGAGAAAGAGGGCCGGGCGTTGAAGCCCACCGACACCGGCGAGGTCGTCAGTTCATTTCTTGAAGAAAATTTCACGAGTTACATCAACGACACTTTCACCGCCGAAATGGAAGATGAGCTTGATGATATCGCCGCCGGAAAAAGAGAGTACGTTAAAACCCTTCAGGATTTCTATACGCCGTTTCACAAAGACGTCAAAGCAAAAGAAAAAATAGATAAGCTGACCAACTTAGGCCCCGCGCCCAAAGAATTCAAATGTCCTGTTTGCGGCAGCTCCATGATAATCAAGCTCGGCCGGGGCGGAAAATTTATGAGTTGTGAACGCTACCCGGATTGCGCCGGCGCGCGCCGGATTGACGGCTCGGTAGTTGAACCAAACAAACCTGTCGGAACAGACGAAAAAACCGGCCTGCCTATCTTTGTTATGGAAGGCCGTTTCGGTCCGTATGTTCAGTTGGGAGAAAAAACTAAAGAAAACCCTAAACCGCCGCGCTCAAGCATCCCGAAAGACAAAGACCCCTCAACAGTTACCCTAAAAGATGCGCTCAAATATTTGAGTTTGCCCCGCATCCTCGGCGTCCATCCCGAAACAGGAAAAGACATTGTCGCCAACATCGGACGCTTCGGCCCGTATGTCGTGCATGACGGCGACTTCCGCTCGCTTAAAAAAATCTCCGGTGATGATGTTTACACCATCGCCCTCCCCCGCGCTCTTGAGATATTTAAAGAAGAAAAGAAGGCGGGAAGGCGAGGAAGAAAAAAGAAAGAATAGTTCACACACCCGAACAAACCATCAAACAACAACGGCTCACATATGTGAGCCGTTGAAAATTAAGACAGAAAAGACTACATTACTTACATTATGACGTCAATTTTGGAAAAAATACTTGGGAATCCGGCTTATAAGGAGTCCGACAGGAAACTCATAGAGAAGGCTTTTGAATTGGCAAAATCGGCTCATGCGGGACAGAAGCGGTTATCAGGAGAAGAATATTTAAGCCACCCTCTTCATGTGGCTTACTTTTTGTCGGAGCTGGGAATGGATTCAGCCACAATCATCGCCGGAATTCTGCATGATACAATTGAAGACACTTTGGTCACCTACAAAGATTTAGAGAAAGAATTCGGCAAAGATATCGCCTTTCTCGTTGAAGGCGTGACCAAACTAAGCAAAATCGAATACACCGAATCCGCCTCCGCCAGTTTGGGCGGATGGCGGACTAACGAAAAGAAAGGCAATACCGACCACTTAAACTCTCTTAAAAAGATGTTCTTCGCCATGGCTGAAGATATCAGGGTAATTCTAATCAAGTTAGCCGACCGTTATCACAACATGGAAACATTGAAACATAAAGACGCGGCCAGCCAAAGAAAAATTGCCCTTGAAACATTAGAGATCTACGCCCCGATTGCCGCCCGCTTAGGCATGGGACGTTTGAAGGGCCAACTTGAAGATATGGCCTTTCCTTATATCTATCCCCTTGAATATTCCCGGCTCATAAAAGGGGTAAAAGAAAAATATGCCGACCGGATAAAATACACGGACAGGACCAAACCGGTCATAAAAAGGCACCTGACAGATGCCGGTATTCCAATTTTAGAGATGAACTCACGAGCCAAACATTATTACAGTTTGTATGGCAAGATGCTCCGAAAAGAAATGGATGTAGATAAAATATTCGATTTGGTGGCAATGCGCATCATAGTTCCTGATATAAAGTCGTGTTATGAAGCGCTCGGAGTAATCCATAAATTTTATAAACCCCTCCCGGGCCTGATAAAGGACTATATCGCCCTACCCAAGCCGAACGGCTACCAGTCCCTCCACACAACAATTTTCTGCGAGAAAGGCAGGGTCGTTGAGATACAAATAAGGACCGCAAACATGCACGAATACGCCGAAAACGGTATCGCCGCCCATTGGGCTTACAGCGAAGGAGGCAAGAAAAAAGGCATTATGGCCAATGTCAAAGAGGTTCAGTGGGTCAATCAGCTCAAAAACTTCCTAAAGGAAGTAGCTCCCGGCGAGGGACTATCCAATTTAAAAATAGATTTTTTCAAGCACAGAATATTTGCTTTTACGCCGAAGGGCGAGGTCAAAGACCTTCCTGACGGCGCCACGCCTATTGATTTCGCTTATGCCATTCATACTGATTTAGGCAATATGACTCGCGGCGCCAAAATAAACGGCAAAATAGTCCCCCTCCATCATGAACTAAAAAACGGGGATGTGGTGGAAATTATAAAAGGCAAGGACAAAAAACCGTCTTTTGACTGGCTGAAAATTGTTAAGACAGCCGAAGCAAGAAAAAAAATAAAATCATTCTTTAATGAGCTGGAGCAAAAAGAATCCTCCTTCGCTAAAGCTTCGGAGGACAAGAAAGAAAAAATAAAACAAACAAAAAAGGTTGAGGTGGTAGTTCCTAAGGCAGGTGAACCTATAATTCAGGGGCATAAAGGGCTTTTGTACAAACTGGCTAAGTGCTGCAACCCCACCGTTGAACACAAAATAAAAGGCTACATGACCGTCAACCGCGGCGTCTCCGTTCACGTTGCCGACTGTTCCAACTTAAAAACAAAAAACGGACATAGCGTCCGTCTGTTAAGCGCTTCCTGGTCAGACCGCAAGAAGTAAGCTCCGCCTCCATTTCACAATTATCGCTCAGGACACATGCCTTCCTCGAACCAGAATAGATTTGCTCCGGCGGCAAATCTTTCTTGTCTCTCGGCATTTCGAAGGCTCCGTTTCTTTTTGAAATGTATTTCTTAATTCAATAACAACTTCTCTGTCCCAACCGATTAAGTGAGATAGTACATCTTTGACAGTCCATCTTTCTGTTACTTTTTTGGACCAATCATCTGGATTTAGAGATCTAAAAAATTTAATAATATCCATATCTTAATTTAACCATCAAAAGGTTCTAACGTCCACGAGGAGATACAGACAAAGAGCGAAACCCCGGCCATTTTAAGACCGTTTGGTTTCGAGGGGAACACAATGCTTAAATTGATTGATAATTTGCTTATTAAACAAATTTTAGCCGGAAAATCCCCGCCAGCTGGCGGGGAGGAACGGATGCTAAAATTTGTTAAGCAAATTGAGATTTAATTTAAGCATTTGTCCGAAGAAGGCCGGAGGCCGTAATCCAACAGGTCGGAAATGGGCAGGGTTGAGCAGTTAGTCAATAATTGACTTCGCGATTTTGTTGAGGTCCTCCAGAGTAGCAAATCTAATAACTATTTTACCTCCTCCGCCAGCCGGCGGATTCGCGCTTTGGATGAGAACGGGAGCGCTCAAAGTTTCCCCGAGATTCTTTTCAAGTTCAATGAATTTACTATTTTTCTTGCCCTTAGCTTGTCGAGAAGTTTTCGGTTTGGCCGATGATGCCATACTTTCAACCTCTTTTGAAGAAACCCCACCGGCCAAAATTTGGTTGTAAACTTCCCTTTGCTTGGTCTCGTCGCTAAAAGCAAGCAATGCCTTGGCGTGGGCGCGCGATAATCTATCGGTTCTCACCGCATCCCTAATGTCCTTGGGCAGATTCAATAACCTTACAGCATTGGCAACTACTTCTCTTGATTTGGAAACCTTATCGGCAATTTCTTTTTGGGTCAGCCCGAATTCTTTGGCCAGCCGGTCATAGGCTTCCGCTTCTTCAACGGGATTAAGGTCTTTCCTCTGGACGTTTTCTATCAAAGCAACCTCAAGCCTGTCCTGCTTGTGTTCAAACTCGTCTCTTATAATAACCGGCACTTGGGGCAATCCGGCAACTTGGGACGCCCTCAATCTTCTTTCTCCGGCAATAAGCTGGTAAGAAACGTCCAGTCCCTTTGGGGTCTCCGTCTCAACTTTAGTAACAAGCAACGGCTGAAGAACGCCGTATTTTCTTACTGACTTTGAAAGCTCTTTTATTCCTTCTTCGTCAAAATCACGCCGGGGCTGGTCGGGGTTGGCTTTAATCTTATTAATTTCAACATAAAAAACATTTTCCTTTTTATTGGTGTTAGTAGATTCCATATTGGATGGGATTAAAGATCCCAGCCCTTTTCCTAAACCAAATAATTTTTTCATATTATGACCTAATTTAGCCTAATTACCTCTTCCGCCAACTGCCTGTAAGCTCTGGCGGCTTTTGAATCGGGATCAAACTGTAAAATTGTTTTTCCGAAGCTCGGCGATTCGGCCAAAGACACTGTTCTCGGAATAACGGCGTTGAAGACCCTGCCCGGAAAATTTTTGGAAACCTCGTTCAAGACCTGGTTTGATAACTGATTCCTTCTATCATACATTGTAAGCAACACTCCCAACACTTGCAAATCCGCGTTAAGCCCGCCTCTTACCAGTTCAATTGTTTTCAAAAGCTGGCCCAAACCTTCAAGGGCGTAATACTCGCATTGAACGGGAATAACAACTCTCTCTGATGCGGCCAAAGCGTTTACCGTCAAGAGCCCAAGAGAAGGCGGACAGTCAATGATAATATAATCATAATTGTTCCTTAGTGAGTCAAGAACTTTTTTCAAGCGTAGTTCCCGCGATTCCATTGAAACAAGCTCCACGGTCGCTCCGGCCAAGCTTTGGGCCGCCGGCAAAATATCAAATCCGAACAAGGATGTTTTTTTGATTACTAAACTTGGATTAAGGTCGCTTATCAAAGAATGATAAACATTGGATCCGTTTTCGGCGATATGCACACCCAGACCAACAGTAGCATTTGCCTGCGAGTCCAGGTCAACAAGAAGAACATATTTTCCTTGAGCAGCTAAATAGGCCGACAAATTCGTCGAGGTGGTGGTTTTCCCAACTCCGCCTTTTTGATTACAAATACTGATGATGCGAGCCATAATCTTATTCTAATATTTTTATCTAAAAATGCAATTGAAAAGTGAGTTAAATTATGATAAGATATGTCAGTATTGCCCGAGTGGCGGAATTGGCATACGCATACGACTCAAAATCGTACGTCCTTACGGACTTGTGGGTTCAACTCCCACCTCGGGCACAAAATAAATTTCTCTTGCTTAAGTTGATAAGCTGTGGTATTGTTATTCCGGTTTTTTACCGGAGGAGGAAACATGGCTCCAATTAATCAGGGCAAGTTGGATGTTTGGATTTACAAATTCCTGTTGGGGACACTCGGTAAAGAAAAGACAAAACTTCTTAAAGAAGAGTTGGAAAGAAGAGGCAAAGAGAACCGGATCTTTAGCGCGATAGAACAAAAATTGCTGGCCGCATTTACGGTAGACAGGCCGGTCAGAAAATATCTGGGCGAACTGCTGGATGATTGGGAAAAAAGAAATTGGGGCAGTTAGCCCATAAATGTCCTCCGGGACATTTTTTGTTTTAACCAATTAAATAAATAACTGACCGTTACCGCCGTAGTAACACCCAACACAGCTCCCGCCAAGATATCCAAGGGCCAGTGAACGCTTACGAAAATACGGGCAAACCCCATTAGTCCGGCTAAGATGAAATAAATCCAACCAGCTCTTGCCCCGCACCAACTCCACCCCCTATCATATTGGCGGTCAGTGGAAAAGCTTGGTGCGGGGTTTTTATTACTTAAGTAAACACCCATCGCCAAGGCAAAGTAAAATGAGGCGTGGCCGGAAGGGAATGATGATTCAAATTGATGATTCATTAATACGTTCACGCGCTCAAGAACTAAAAAGGGACGAGGTGAATAAATTAAATATCTGAACATGGATACGAACATAAACCTGGCGACAATTGCCGAGCCCAGAGAAACAAAAACAATCCTTTTAAAATAGTCCTTTTTCCAGAATAAAATAAGCACGGACACAATCAAAAGATAACCCATCTTGTCGGCTGCAAAAATCATAAACCAATCCAGCCACACATTATGTCCGGCCAGATTGTTTATCAGCCTGAATCCCCCTACATTAAACCTCTCTAATATCAAATCCATCGATTTGTGCGCCTTCGTTTATGAAATGAAACTTACCTTCGACCTTCTTGCCCGCTAAAACAATCGGCAACCAGTGTTTGTCATCGGCCCACATGACGTCGAAAGGTATGTCACCGTGTGAGTACCATTTGGGAATCATCTCTTCTGACTCTTTCGGTTCACCTTGCCAGTCTTTGACCAGAAATACGTGCATATCCTGATCCCATTCAGGCTTGTCCCGAAAATAGAACTTAACATTGCCCACCTTTTCCATTTTGGCCGGATCTATAACTACACCAATCTCCTCACCCACCTCTCTTGAGGCAGCCGCTTCAATGGTCTCGCCTTCTTCTACTTTGCCGCCAATACCGTTTATTTTACCCGTCCCAAAACCCCTCTTCTTCATGGCGAGAAGCACCTTATTGTCTTTAATCAACAAACAAAGAGTTACCAGTTTCATTGTTTAATTGTAAATTATTTCCCACCCAATTCAAGCAGCTCTAACAATTTTTCCGGTTTTGTCGGGCTTATTCGGAGAACTTTAGGCTTATCGCCTGTCAGGTCGATAATCATGGACGGTTCCGACTTGGGCAGAATTCCGGCATCAATTATCAGGTCCGGCTTTTCAGTTGATTTGGAAAAAATTTCGACAATCTTATTAATATCATTTGTCGGTTCCTGTCCGGAAATATTAGCCGAAGTTGAGGTCAAGGGATAGCCGAATTTGCCTAAAAGCTTATCAGTAAATACATAGTCGGGAATCCTTATCCCGACGGAATTGAATTCGGCCGTAAGGATGCCGGGGACAATTTCTTTTTTAAACAAAACAACCGTTACCTTGCCCGGCCAGACCTTTTTCATTATTTCCTCGTGACGCGGTTTTACTTCTGCCAGTTCTTTAACCCACACATGATTTCTCACAATCATCGGCAGGGGTTTGGAAAAACTTCTCTCTTTTATCCTGAAAACTTTTTTGACGGCAATTTCATTCAGAACGTTTGCCCCCAGTCCGTATAAAGTGTCCGTGGGATAAACAATAGTTCCGCCGTAATTTAAAACATTCACCGCCTCACGGATAACATTGGAGTAATTCTTGTTCAGATCAACCTGAATTGTCTTCACCTGATTATCCTATTGAACCGTATTCAAATTGGCAAGCGCAAAAAGAGTTCCGACATCGGGACTCTTTAATTTACGACTGGTTCTGGTTGTACTTCTAGTTGTACTTCTACTGGAACCGGCTCTTCCTTTAGTTCTTCTTTGGGAGCTTCCGTTTTCGGAGCCGCTGCCTTTGACACCGGAGCCTCTGCTTTAGGTTTTGCCTTTGGTTTCCAGCTTTGGACCTTGGGTTTGTCCCAGACCTTATGATTTACAAGCAGGTTATTGACTGTCGGTGATGCTTGAGCGCCTTTTGATATCCAATAATCAATTCTGTCTTTCTTAACCTTAAGAACTTTTTCATGAGGATTATATGTACCCAAAAGTTCCAAATACTCGCCCCTTGGTTTTTTGGTATGCTCAACGACAACAACCCTAAAATAGGCCTGTCCCCGCTTTCCTATCCTTGATAATCTGATTTTTAGCATGGCCTATAGAGTATCAAGTTTTTCAAATTTAAGCAAGTTTGTTCTGTTGCCACAGAAACAAAAAAGGGCTGACGGGACAAGTCCCGTCAGCCACCCCTCCTTTCTTCTACTTGGGCATTCTCAATACCTCTCTGGCCAGAACCAGTTC
>Ga0155684_101_pt1 | contig 55217 bp, 58 predicted proteins | sample RifCSPlowO2_01_FD_107341 | JGI IMG/M metagenome (GOLD analysis project Ga0155684, IMG submission 107341) | Candidatus Yanofskybacteria bacterium RIFCSPLOWO2_01_FULL_43_46 | reverse complement strand
GGGGTTGGGCAAAGCTGAATGTCTTGCCGTACCCTGACTATGCTTTAATTATACTCTTTTTCGTGGGAAAAGTCAAGACATCAAAAAACGGCCTTTGGGGGCCGTTATATCTTAAATCCGAGACCTATGAATACGGACGGAACTACCGTCAACCTGTCCCGGGACGAGAAAGCGAATCCATTCCCCGCCAGATCGTAGTCGTCCACGCCGAAACGCATAATGTTCGCGCGTATCCCCGCTTCTATGATAACGGCTTTTCTGCGTTTGACCACGCTGAAGTCCGCGACCGGGCGCCAAACGGCGTCATGCGACGGTTTAACTCCGGGAATACCGGAATTTCTTTTTTCAAAAACGTGCCTGTACGAAAGGAGTTTGCCTTCCGGGCCGTATGAATAGCCCGTCTTGTCGAACTTTCCGGAAGGATTTCCCCATTCAAAACCCGTGGCGAGCTTCAGTCCGACGGGGCCGGTTTTGAATTCCCGGAACGCCTTGCCTCCCAAGAAGTGGCCGGTGGCTCCGTCATGGTTCAGGTATTTCTTATATGCGACGGCGTAGCCCGATATGCCGAGACGGTTCCTGTCGAAATAGTTCATCATTTCCACGCCTGCTGAATTGGCGACGAACGCCGCCTTTCCGGCGCTTCCTTCATCGTGAATGAGGCGAAATTCCAGATACAAACCTCCCGATTTATTCACAATATCTTCGGTTTGTTTCTTCTGCGCGTCCTGGGCGTGAACTCCGGGCGCAAAAAACAAGATTCCCGCGGTAATGAACGGCAGACACTTTTTCATTGTCCTATCTCTTTCCCGTAAGAATTTGGTAAAGCGGGCTTTCCCACAACGGAGGGTTGTAAGGATTTTTGATGAGGCCGAAACCGTTATCCTGTCCCGTATCCCCCGCCCAAAGAGCGTACCAGTAGATACGCTCCGCGCGGAGCTGATTGCGAAGCGCCGGGTAAGAGTTCGCGACATGGCCGACCTGCCGGTCGGGATCAAGCGAGCCGCTCTCCGTCACCCAAACGCGGTACGAACGAAGCTGCGAGTTGATGACCGAAGCGTTGCCGGCGACAGTCGGTCCGCCGTAAACGTTCATCCCGATAATCACCCGTTGGGGAGACATCCGGATCAATCCCAGGCCTACCATTTTTTCAAGCTCTTGCGAGCCGTATGTTTCGGCGCTGATGGTCGACTGGCTTACAAGCGTAATGTTCGGATATTTAACCGAAACATGGTCGTAAATGCGGCGGAACGCTTTCATATATTCTTCAATGGTGGTGGTCCGGCCGGTCTTCGGAAGAATAGTCGTAATCTCATTCCCTATTTGAAAAGTGGTGGCTCCGGGATGCAAAGCGATAACCCTGTCCATTATCTCTTCGAGATTGTCGTGGAACAAAAGGTAATTGTCCACGATGACCAACAATTCCAGGCCCTGCGCGGCCAGCCACTGGTTGATGATGTTCGGACTGTTATTCATAACTTCGGACTCGGACATCCCGACCCTTGCTCCGCGTATCGCGTCATGGGCCATCAGCTCTCTGACAGCTGTCTGGTATCCGGATAATGCCCCGGCATCGTTATGGATGACCATGTAAGGCGACCACGGAATTCTGCCCTGCCAGCTGTTTTCTCCCGGAATCGCGCCGGGCGCGGTCGGAATGGAGAAATTGGAATCTCTGCCGCAAGCCGCCGTCAAAACGGCCGCGAACAAAACGACAAAAATTCTCCGGATATTCAATTTAGCTCCTTGTTTTCAAGCAACAAAACTTACTGCTTTTTATAACTTATTTATACGAATTAGTCAAGGGTCTGGAAATCCACGGTAATACAGCTACGATTGAGTTAATATTATACTATTAAAAAGGCCACCTTGTCAACCAGCCTAAATTTTGTGAAGCAAAGCTTGAGCGGGTCAATCGGCCATTTTCTTTAAAATTTCATTTAGTTCATCTGCCCTCACCCTCTCCTGCTTCATCGTATCTCTGTCGCGGATGGTGACAGTATCGTCTTCAAGAGTTTGGAAATCAATTGTAATACAGCACGGGGTTCCTATCTCGTCTTGGGCAAAATAGCGCTTACCTATATTTCCCCTCTCATCCCAAGCAACTGTGAAATTATTTTTTAGTTCTTTGTATATTCCCTGGGCTTTAGCTACCAATTCAGGTTTGTTTTTCAACAACGGAAACACCGCCGCTTTATAGGGGGCTAATTTTGGATGCAATTTAAGAACCACGCGATCACCTTCTTCTGTGTATGCATCCAACAAAAAATATAACAGTGGCCGTTCAACACCGGCTGATGTTTCGATAACCCATGGAATAAACCTCTCCTTAGCTTCTTGGTCAAAATAAGATAAGTCCTGCCCGCTGAATTGCGAGTGTCGAGAGAGGTCCCAATCGCCTCGATGATGAATTCCCTCTGCCTCATCCCAGCCCCAAGGGGTCTCGTATTCAATATCCCAAGCAGCTCTGGCATAATGTGCCCGCTCATCCGGGGCATGCTCACGAAAACGAAGTTTCTTTTTATTCATGCCGAGGTCAAGATACCACTTCATTCTAAAATTCTTCATGGCTTCAAACATTTCCATTGCTTCTTTTTCGTCCGGCTTCACATATGTTTGCATTTCCATCTGTTCAAATTCTCGCGAACGAAATATAAAGTTGCGAGGCGTAATCTCGTTGCGGAAGGCCTTTCCAATCTGGGCAACACCAAAAGGAATTTTTGGGTGCATGGAATCAACAATGTTTTTAAAATTAACATGTACACCTTGCGTAATCTCTCCACGCAAATATACTGTAGTTTTTTCTCCCTCAATCACACCCAACTTTGCTTCTACGAGAATGTTAAACTGTTTCGGTTCAGTCCATTCAACTTTTTCTTTATTTTTAGCATGCCTTTCTTCGTGTTCTTTTATATCTTCTTGTTTGTCGGCGCGAAAACGTTCATGGCAGGTTTTGCATTCTATAAGCGGATCAGTGAATGAAGCCACGTGACCCGATGCTTCCCACACTCGCGGATTCATCATGATGGACGCATTCATAGGAAAAACATTGTCGCGCTCGCGAACCATGTAATCCCACCAAGATTGCTTGAGATTGAATTTTAATTCAGAACCAAGAGGCCCATAATCCCAAGTACCCCTTAGTCCTCCGTAAATCTCCGAGCCCGGAAATATAAAACCTCTGCGTTTACATAACGAAACTATTTTTTCCAGTAAATTTGAATTATCTTTATTCATTTAATGAAATAATACACAAAAATCGCCCGAGAGTCGATACTTGACATAATCTATAAATCATGTTAAATTTAAGACCAGAGGTGGGTCTGCCTTGACCCCCTTCTCTAAGCCGGAGCATGGGGCTTAATATGCCGACTCGAGTCGTCGGTATTCCGGAATAGAGCAAATCGAGCAGAAAGGATTGAGGTGATACCATGCGGTTGTTTCACAAGCACAGCGAAGTCGGAGACATCACGTTCCCGGAAGACGGGAGACCGGATGGGGGCGTCGAGGCCTGCAAATAGGCAGAGCCACGCACCTTTTCCCTCAGTCCCCAATCTCATCAAGACACTTTGAGAGGAGGTGATATCAATGAGGCGCTGGTGGGACGACGAAGCGGCCACCGAGCAGGAAAACCTGCCGGGTGGCGACGGGCAGGCGGCCAACTAACTCCGTACTGCCGAGGGTGTTCCTTGCGGACACCCTCTTTTTTTAATAACATTACGACATGAGCAAATACAAAGAATCTGTTCTAGACAACGGTCTTAGAATAATAACCCACGAGGACAAATCAGTCCCGATTGTTGATATTCAGTTAGTTTTTAAGGCAGGTTCTCGTTATGAAGAAGAGCACCAGAAAGGATATGCCCATATTCTTGAGCACATGCTATTAAAAGGGACAACGAAACGTCCTAGCCCTGTTCTTCTTGCCCAAGAGATTGATAGCAAGGGAGGATATAAAAATGCGTACACATCAAGAGAGTCACTTGTAATGATATTACAGGCCGCTGATAATTACGCCGAAGAACTTTTGGAATTATTATCCGATATGTTCCTGAACTCTTTAATAGACTCCGTAACTCTTGAGAATGAGAAAAAAGTTATTATTGAAGAATTGAAAAGAGCAGATGATAATACCGAATCTTTTTTTGGACGGTTTACCTTTGAAAAGCTATTTAGCGGCCACCCTTTGGCAACCAATATCCTGGGCGATGTGGAATCTATTAAGAGCGCAAGTAGCGACAAACTTAGGACCTATAAAGAAAAATTTCTTCTTCCCAGCCGCGCCGCTTTGGTAATATCCGGTAACATGGACCACGATAGGGCAATTGTATTGGCTAAGAAATATTTTAATGAATGGTCGTCTGAAAAATCAGATATCGTACAGTCCGTGGTCTTCAATTCTGTTAACCAAGGACCTTATTTTTACGCCAAAGACACAAAACAAACCCTCGTAGCCTACAATTTTTTGACAATATCAGCCGAAAAAATTAAAGAATTGGCGGCATTAGATATATTACAAAATTTTCTAAATTTTGGAGGATCCTCTGTTCTTGCAGAAGAACTTCGGCACAAGCGTGGCCTCGTATATGCAGTCGGTTTAATCAACACGACCTTTAACGATGCCGGGTTATTTAGAATTCAAACTTCCACAAGCAAGCCCAAGGAAACCATTGAAGCGATTAAAGATATTTTTCATAATTTGAAAAGCTCATTCACTGAAGACCTCTTGAGCGGAATAAAGTTGCGACTTATTGGCGCATTCAAACTTCGTATCGCAAACCCTTATAATCAAACAGGTTTTTTATCGGCTGGATTTATTGCCCAAGCCAAACTTTTCACCCCAGAAGAATATATTTCTGAAATTAATAGTATCTCATACGATGAAATTGTGAGGGTTATAGATACTTATCTGGTTCCAGAAAAGGCAGTCATTACCGCTATCGGACCAGAGGATTTTAGTAAATAAAAATAATATAGTTAACAACAAAACACAGGACAGAATCCCGTGTTTTGTTGTTTATTTAACTTATTTTACCGTTCCTTCTCCTGGACGGTCTACAAGATCGTTAGTTGTAATATCCCTATCAGGAACGATTATGTTTTGCTTTGTGAAGGTGTCTGTCCCTGAAAGTTTAGAATCCTTTATCAGGAGTATCGGATTCCCTTTTTGATTGATTGACGGTTTTACGCTCACCTGAAAACTTGCCTCATACTTGGCTCCGGTCACGCCGATTCCCTGCGGCAGAACGCCTAAATTCCATGTCACTTCGGAAGTGTTTGCGTTGAAAGCCGGTTCCGGCTGGCCCGCACCGACGCTGACGACACTCTTCCAGATCACCCCTGCCGGCAATGTGCCGGTTATTTTAACCCCGCTCATATCATTTCCGGGATTGGAAATCTGCCAATGAATAGTAAGGGTCGTGTCTTTTCCGACTTCGGGAGGTAAGGGTCCGGCTGAACCAAAGGCCGGATCGCTATAGTAAGCAATTTGTTTTAATGTCGGCTGGGTGGATATTTTGGTTACCAAACTTGATTCCGCGAAAATCTCGTCTCCGCCGACATCGGACGGAACATTGGGGGTGTTTAATCTCGCTGAAGCTCTGACAAAAAGATTCTTGGAACCGGTTGAACCGGAAGGAATACTGCTTTTGAGTTTAATCCTGAAAGATACCAGTCCCTTTTTGTTGGGAGCCAAGTTGGCAAAATCCGGCACAGTGCTCGCATTCCAAAGAATTGTGCCGTTTGAGCTGTCATAATAGCCGCCTTTCGTGTCCAAGCTTGAGATATCATACATCTCGCCTTCCAGTTTTATCGTCAGATTTACTCCGACAAGATTGTAGTTGGAATTGTTGGAATATTTGACCGCATAATTTAAATCATCGCCGGCAAAAGCGGAATAATCGGAAGAGTCGTTAACCAGCACATCCGCGCCGAGCAAGGGATTGGCGATAACCGAAGAAGTTTCGGCTTTTTCGTAATTAACATACTGGCCGCCTATTTTTCTTTTCAGCGCCACTAAAACATTCTTTGTTTCCCCTTCTTTTCCGCTCAAAGTTCCGGTAATGCTTATCCTTCCGCCGTTGTTCTTTTTTAGAACGGGAATGATCCAGATATAATTCCCCGCGTTCGGCGAGGGAGCGGATTTTTGGACGTTAAATCCGTCGGGATAATCAAATTCAAATCTTAAATCATAGATATCGTCGCTGGATTCGTTTCTGTAATCCAAAACATAGTTGATCGCCTGACCGGGAACGGAATTCGGCGGCGCGGATAAGGTAAGCGATACCGGCAGACCGATTATCGTCGAAGAAATTGAAGTTGTTTTCTGAAAAGCTGTCCTTAAATCTCCGGCCCAATAAGAAAGCTCCGCTTTGGCTGTCTTGATGTTTCCTCTGTCGCCGACAAGAAAAGCCGTGAACTCTTTTTCCGCCGACTGTCCGGGAGACAACCGGTCCACCGTGAATATTTCCGAAAGGTTCGTAACCGCTGTCCCGTCTTTCAAAACAACCGAATCATCGGGATAAGTGAACTTGAAGCTCATATTATTTAAATCTAATTTGGTATCATTTGAATATTTGAGTTTATAAATAACCTCATCGCCAACCAATACCTGGGTCGGCCCTTCTATGATTAATTTTACTCCTGACTCGGAAAAAGACGGACTTCCAAACCAGAACGAAAGAAAGCTGACGATAGCCAGCAAAAGAGCCAGAAAAACCAGCCATTTCAGAAGTTGATTGTAGTTGTATAGAAATTGCATAAAGGTGAAGGAGGGGCAGGCTCCCGATTACTCTATTATCTTAACACAGAATGGAGAAAATTTAATGACTTAAGCCGAAATCCGGCATTGTATTCAAAAGCGTCATCCAGCATCGTAAATCCGGGCCGATTCGGCTCAAAGGACGCCGAAACGGCGACTTCCGGAGAATATCCGAGCAATCCCAGCAAAGTAAACTGTTTTTGCCTTAAAAAAGTTAAACTCGGCTCAAATCGATTTAATTTATCCAAAAGGTCAGTCATAAATTCCCAAAGTTTTTCGTCTTTCTCAAGTTCGGGAACCATCTTGTCAATTATTTCTGAAAAAAAATGCGCTACCGCCAAAGACGGAATTGAATTCTTCAAATCGCGATAAGAATTCTCCGACTGGGCTCCGGCAATAATCGGCATCGCCTTTCCGTTGATTAGTTCAAACTCCACAAGATTCAAAACGTCCAGATGCATAGCCTGAATAGAGGTGGATTTTAAAACACTTTTCGCGATAGCCGTAAGTTTCCCGAATTCCTGCGTATAACAAGTCACAAACTGGTCATATTCGTTGGTATTCTGCTTTTTTATAATTATTGCTCTAGTTCTCATAAATTTTATAGTTCACACAACCTCTATGCATGACTGCGGGGTGTACCTTTTTAAAATATTTACTAAATTTTAAAAAGGCACACGCCCTCCGCCGGTTGTTTGGGTGGCGGGTGATATTTGGCAATAAAAAATCAAACTTATTACTTCATCATTTTTAATAATTCTTCCAAAACAACTGGTAGTTCGGTAACGCCCCAGTTACTGCTGAAATGATTCATTTTATGTTGGATAATTATTTTTGACCCAAGCTTGTCTCTAAAATCATCTTGATTATCCGATGGTACATATGGATCGTCATCAGAAAAAATAGCAACACTTTTGTTCAAATGATTTTTTACTTTTTTAAGATCGGGTGGCACACCAAGCCAATGTTTTTCTATCTCTTCAAAATTAGGCTCTTCTCCAAGTCCGGTAAGCCTCTTGAAGAATCCCGCCACAAAAACCGCTCCACCAATCTTTACTTCTTCGGGCAAGGTTTCTAAATAACGAACAACTGCCTGACAACCCATACTATGCCCAACAAAATAAGTTTCTTCATCTGGGACACCGACTACTTCATTTATCTTCGGCACCCAATTTTCTATTCTTGGACTATCAGCTTCTGGCATTTGTGGCACATGAACCTCAAATCCTCTCGTTTCTAATTCGTGCTTAAGCCAAGGAAACCAGTTTTCTTCAGGATATCCTTCCCAGCCATGAATAATAAATACTCGTTTCATGATTAAATTTATTCGTTAAAAATGAGATATTTACCCTCGCTTATTATTTCTACTTTCCCGTCCACTATTTTCAAGGCAGAATTATCATCCATCGCGTAAACTTTTCCATGGATATCCTTTACTGCCTCTTTTATAATTTCTTCTTTTCGGAGATTAAAATAGGGAGAATTGAGATGCGGGAAAAAATAAAAATCTACAAAATTAAGCCCAGCCATATCTTCTTTTCGTTCCCAGTCTTCTCCATAAAGAATCTGCGACTGTATTAATGCCAAATCTTTGCCAGTTACCATACTTCCAGCACTTAATCCGACATAGATCTTTGTTTTAAGCAACTCGGGTAAGATTTTAGCAAGCCCGGATTTATTCATCCACCCCATTAAATGATAGCTGTTGCCTCCTTCAAAAAACAAAACATCGGCTTCTTCCATCTGGGGTCGCCAAATATTCCCTGGAACAGCCGAAATATCGGTAATACTTATTGATTTAAAATTTTGCTTTTTGAGATTGATGAGGTCGTTAATTAGCCAATCCTTATCTCCTTGTTCTATATTAGAAGCAGTCGGAATAAAAACCAAAGAAGTATCTTCCGGTTTTTTATCAACTAACTCAAACAGGGCTTTGGCAATTGATTTATTAGTTAGACCACCGGATGTAAGTAGTAGTTTCATAATGTTATTTTTTAATCCCTATCCAGATTTTTTTGCCAGCCACTAACTCAAATTCTTTTTCTACGTCGTAGGCCTTATCGTCGTGCTGGGAGTTTTCAAAATTATTGAGCAGGACATCTTTCTTTATTTCGTCGCTCCACTTGTTTATTGCCGCTGACAAGTCAGGATTATCCGAATGCCATTGCCCAAACACTTCATCATCAACTCTATATTTAGCTTCTTTTCTCATGTCCTGTATTTGACGCATCAGTTCTCGGGCGTAGCCCTCGTGAATTAAGGCCTCATCAATTTCAGTATTCAAGACAACCAATTCCTTTTGGCTCTTGTCGTAAACAATTTCTTTAACATTGAGCTCCCCTTTCATCAAAATTTCCAAATCTTTCGGAAATTCGTTTGAAAGCCCCAAATATACCGACCTCAACGGCTGACGGACTTTTATCTGTTTTTCTTTTCTTTGAGCCAAGCCGATTGTGACAATATTCTGGACTTCCTCCATTTGTTTCTCCAGTTTTTTATCTATCAATTTTTTATCTGCCTTCGGCCAGTCGTGAAGATGAATGCTTTGAGTTCCGGCATTTTGGCCGGCGTGCATACGCATATGAATATCTTCCGCAGTAAAAGGAATGAACGGGGCGATTATTTTGGCAACCTCCAAAAGCAAAAACCTTAACAAGCCGAGGGCTTCTTTTCTTCTTCGGGAACGCCTTAACCACCAATTGGAAAAATCCTCCGCAACAAATTTCTCTACCGCTTTAGCCGCCGAGGTTGGATCGTATTTATCCAAGCAATCCGATACTTCTACAATCAGTTCATTTAATTTTGACAATATCCACTTGTCTAATAAAGTCGTTGGTCGTTGGTCGTTGGTCGTTGGTTCAGTAGCATATAATTCATAAAATTTTATACAATTTCCGAGCGTGCCGAAAAATCCTTTCTGCTTATCTTCTATTTCTCTCGGGATTACGCTTTTGCTCTCGCCTATCGTCATTGACGACAAAAAATACCATCTCAAAACATCAACGCCGTATTTATTCATAAATTCCATCACCGGCGCATAGTTGCCTTTGGATTTGGACATCTTCTGGCCTTTTTCATCAAGCGCATGGCCAAGCACCATTACGTTCTTATACGGCGCGCCCTTTTCAAGCAAGGTCGATATGGCAAGAAGCGTGAAGAACCATCCTCTGGTCTGGTCTATTGCTTCAACGATAAAGTCGGCAGGAAATTGTTCCTTGAACATCTTCCCGTTTTCAAACGGCCAATGCTGTTGGGCATAGGGCATGGCGCCGGAATCAAACCAGACATCAATCAGGTCAGGTATTTTTGCCATCTTTCCGCCGCACTTTTTGCATTTTAAAACTATCCGGTCGATATAAGGTCTGTGTAAATCCAATTCTCCGTCATCGTCATGCGGCCAGTTCTTCAGATTCAATTTCTTAAGTTCGGCCTCTTTGGGATATATCTTTTCTCTTGAAGCCGGGGCTTCGTCTTTGGCAAGCCCCAAAGTAAATGTCTCCAAAAGAAATATCGGGTCGCCATGGCTGACAAGCAGGATACGCTTTCCTTCATGTTTAGCGTCAAGATCTCTCAAGAATCCGGACATTCTCCTTCGCAGTTCCATCCAACTCTCACCGTCAGGAGTTTTGGTTTCCCATCTTTGGTCAGCATGGGCAACCAAGCAGACATGTTCGGTTTTTCCTTCACACGCGGAACCATGGTCATACTCTCTTATCTCCGGTTCCAAGTGAACCTTCAAGCCCAATTCATCGGCAATTATCCGGGCAGTTTCTTTGGTTCTCAAAAACGGCGAAGAAATTATCGTGTCCACTCCGCCAAGTTTTTTTAATTTCTTTGCGACGTTTTTTACCTGCTCTATGCCATCTTCGGTCAAATGGTATTTGTCGTGTTCCAAACGGGAGCTTATCGTCGCCGGCTCTCCGGGTCTTCCGTTTTTCTCGCTGTGTCCGTGGCGCAGAACATAGAATTCATTTTTTGGCTTGTATCTGTTTTTTTCCAATTCATCTAACGAACCGATTGTCACAAACTCGCCGCAGTCGCTGCATTTCCATATCGGCAGAGGCGTTCCCCAATATCTCTCGCGAGAAAATGCCCAGTCCTTCCCTTCTTTGAGCCATTGGCCGAATCGGCCTTCTTTAATGTGTCCGGGGAACCAGTTTATTTTCTGATTACTCTTCAGCAACTCCTTATTCACCGCCGACATTTTTATGAACCAGGATTCTTTGGCGTAATACAAAAGCGGCGTATCGCATCTCCAGCAGAAAGGATAATCATGTTCATATTCTTCCGTCTTTAGAAGGTTGCCTTTCTTTTCAAGAATTTCGATTATCAAATTATCTGTTTCTTTATCCTTCACATACATTCCGTCCAGGCCCTGTCCGACATGAATAAACCTGCCCCGCTCATCAACGGTATGAAATTTCGGTAAGCCAATCCTGGTTCCTAAATTGTAATCGTCCTCACCGTACATTACCGCGGTATGAACTACGCCTGTTCCGTCATCAGCGTTTACAAAATCCGCTGGATAAATTTTATAGGACGATTGAGATTTTAATTTCGGAATATCAAAAAGTGGTTCATATGATTCGCCAATTAATTCCCTTACTGGTATTTGGCTCCCTTGTTCATGAGGATGGAATCCTTTTTCAACTAAAAATTGTCTAATTTTTGGCCACGTACTTTCCGCGGTTATTACCCACTGCTCTGCTCCATTAATCTTTATCCTCGCACGAATGTAAGATAAATTTTGATTAATAGCTAAAGCCACATTACCCGGAAGTGTCCAAGGCGTGGTCGTCCACGAAAGAACATAAGAATTTGAGTTGGTGCCACCCTTCATTTTGAACATTATGTAAACCGATTTGTCTTTTACACTTTTATATCCTTGTGCTACCTCATGTGAAGACAATCCTGTCCCGCATCTTGTACAAAAAGGCACGACCCGATGCGCTAAATATAATAATTTCCTGTCCCAAATCTTTTTGATGATTGACCAAAGCGATTCAATATACTGATTTTTATAAGTAAAGTAGGGATTTTTCAAATCAACCCAAAATCCCATTTTTTTGGTCATCTCTTCCCATTCCTTAATATATTTTCCGGCATTCTCTTTGGCTTTCTTGTTGAATTTGTCTATCCCGTATATCTCGATGTCTTTTTTGTTTTTAAAACCCAGCTCCTTTTCAACTTCTATTTCCACCGGCAGACCGTGGGTGTCCCAGCCGGCTTTTCTTTGGACATAAAATCCGCGCATTGTCTTGTAACGGCCATAGACATCTTTATAAATCCTGGTCAGAAAATGCCCGATGTGAGGCAGTCCGTTTGCCGTCGGCGGACCTTCAAAAAAAACAAAACACTTGCCCTGAGATTGTCGGAGGGCCAGAGATTTTTCGAAAATTTTATTATCTCTCCAAAAATCCAGTATCCTTTTTTCTTTATCGGCAAAATTAAAGTCGCTCATTCTGACTTGATTATAGATAAAAAAGGACCGCTTTTCAAGCGGTTTTGATGCGGACGTAAATACTGCACAGGATAGTTATCACTACTTGCACAAAGAAAGTGGCATAGAATAAATTCAATTTGCCGTGAAACAAATGCGTTTTATCGTCTACCCATGAAAGAGCCGGCCAATTAACACAGTGGCTTAGCATGCCAAGCCCGTCGGGTATGGCCGCTCCCGCCATACCCGACAAAATTATCGCGGCCGCAAACGGGGAACGTGAAGCGCCGACAAGAACGGCAAGCATCGCTGTCGTCTCAACAATAAGTTCCAAGAAAAGATGCCACCCCTTAAGAAAATGCTCAGCGTGGGGAATAGCGTCTGCGGCGACATGCGATGCAACAGCAATCCCCAAAGCCCATGCTATTCTTGTCTTGTCACCGGATTCGGCCGGAAGATAATTTTGAATGAGCAATGCGCTCGCAGCGCCGATGGCGTAGTGAGCCGGTGCGGTCATTTATCTTCCTTATTGAAAAACTGATTGAATAATTTTATCTTAGATGTTAAATTTAATCAACAGAAGATGAAAAAAGCTTTTTTATTCCTGATTGCGATATTTTTTATTAACATCATAAGCCTCTGTTACGGGTGGTATCTTGACTATTCCTGGTCTGACCAGGTTTTACATTTTTCGGGAGGATTTTTCGTGGCCATGTTTTTTTCAGCGTACCTGAAAGACCATCTCCCCGCTGATTCAAAATTAAAAAACACCCTGATCATTTTGGGCGCAGTCTCGTTTATAGGAGTAACTTGGGAATTCGCCGAATACTTGGCCAACCAAACGTTAATCGAGCCGATCTATAAAAATTTCGGCGTTAGGGCTTATTTTATGGGCGACATGGACGACACGATAAACGATCTCCTGATGGATATACTTGGAGCGGGATTATTTTCTTTCATACTACATTCTCTCCGGAGCCGAAAGACCCATAAGGTCTAAACAAATCCTCAAAACCATGTGCACTCCCCGGGCAAGCAAAAGGCGCGCCGACTGCAGTTCCGTGTCATTCTCTTGAATGATATGATGCTTCTCATAAAATTTATGAAAATCACCGGCAAGATTCAAAGCATACCGGGCCAAATGATGAACCTGATAATTTTGAGAAATATCTTCGATAATTTCCGGAAGCTTAATAAGGTCCTTTAATAACCGGAATTCCTCCTCTTCTTTAATTCTATCCGCATTACCGGTCCGGGTTCCCTCCGCTTTCGCAAAAACACTGTTTAAGCGCGCAAACGCGTATTGAATATAGAAAACCGGATTTTCTTTTGATTGTTTTTTAGCCAGGTCAATATCAAACTCCATGTGAGTATTTAAGTCCCTTGTCAGAAAGAAAAACCTGACAGCGTCTTTGCCGACCTCGGCCAGCAGTTCATCAAAAAGTACGAATCGCCCGGCTCTTTTGGACATTTTTTGAAGTTCGCCTTTTTCTTTAATGGAGACAAACTGGTGAAGAAGTATTTCCAGACGGTCCGGATCATAGCCCAAAGCGGCAACACCCGTTTTCAGTCTTATGATATCGCCGTGATGGTCCGCGCCCCAGATATTTAGGGCACTCGTAAATCCTCTCTCAAATTTATTTTTGGTATAAGCGATATCGTTCAATAAATATGTAGTTGAGCCATCACTTTTGACCAGAACAGCTTTCTGGTCGTCATTTATCTTTAACCACTTGGCTCCGTCTTCCTCAACAATAAATCCCCTTAACTCCAGTTCGGCAAGAACTTCCTTAACTTCTCCGCTTTCATGAAGCCGCGATTCAGGAAACCATTCATCGAACTCGACGCCCATTTTTTTTGCAGAGCTCTTGGCCCCGTCTGTCATGGCTTTTATCACTTGGCCGGGAATATCTTTTTCTGAAACGACTTTGTCCAAAAATTCTTTGGCTATTTCTTTCACGTATTCGCCTTGATACAAGTCAGGGCCAAATTCCACTTTCTCGCCTTTCAATTCAAGCATTCTTAATTTTACCGATTCGGCAAGCTTGTTCACCTGATTCCCGACATCATTAATGTAATATTCTTTTCTCACTTCGTATCCGGTTTTTTTAAAAATATTTCCAAGCGTATCGCCAAAAGACGCAGAGCGGGCATTGCCGACCGTTAACGGACCCGTCGGATTGGCTGAAACAAATTCAAGGTTTATCTTGGTCCCCTTGCCCGCTTCAGAATCCCCAAATTTGTCTCCTTCTTTTATAATTGTTTCGAGAGATAACCTTAAGAATTCTTCGCTTAAATAAAAATTAATAAACCCCGGTGGAACAAACTGAATCTTGCTGAATTTTTTGCTGAATTCTTTGTCGCCCGAAAATTCTCCTATTAAATTCTTACCCGCTTCCATTGGACTTATCCCATCCCTTTTGGCAACAATAAAGGCAAGATTAACGGAATAATCCCCCAAATCCGGCTTGCCCTCCGAAGCTTTAGCGAAGGAGGGGGGCGTTAAAATATCGAATTCTATATCCGGAAATTTGCTTGAAATTTTTTTTCTTAACCACTCTTTTACCATACACACATCTTACCTTAATTTCTCAAATAAAAAAACGGCTTAACTTAGCCGTTTATTTGGAAGGGAAACGTGGCGACCACTTCATCAATCAGCCCATGCGGACCGAATCCTTTGGCCTTATCGGCGCTGATGGAATAGTCGGTTTTTCTGGAAAGATTCAACAGCTCTTTCATATCCATGCCCGACCGTTCGGCAACAATCTTAAAAACAACCTTGTTCAACCGTTTTAACTCTTCGGCGCTTTCTAAAAGTTTATTTACTTCCTGGTGTTCACCCTCACCGCTCATACTGGCCTGATGAACGGTAAATTGGGTATTTGGAAAAGAATAGCGCTTTGTTCCGGCCTGAAGAATACATACTGCCATTGAAGCAACATCGCCGACAGATATGATGTTTACCTCCCAACCCTGAAGAGCAACGGCTCTCAAAAAATCATAGACGGCCAATCCTTGATAGATGCTTCCGCCGGGAGAGTCCAGCATTATCCAAAGCGGCTTCTTCGTTTCAGGTGTTAATTTTGTAAACAGGTTGGCAAACAATCCTCCTACGGTACCGGCATCAATTTCACCGCCGATAATAAAAATACCTCTATCGGCCAAAAGCTCAAGCTTCTCATCGACAGAGTCGAGCCTCACTGAACGACACACCGACTGTTCCACTTTAGTTTCCTTTTTAATGTTCAGTTGCCCGCAGAATACCACCCCCACGCCTGAAGTCAACAACAATTACAAATAGAACCGCCACAATTTATCCTTCCACTTTCCGGCATAATCTACGCCGATGCGTTTGCCTTTTTTGATTTGAGATTTTGGGGTTTTAATTTTATTGTTTTAAATCCACAATAAACCGCTTTTTGTTATATCTATTTCATTAAGCTTTTTGTCTATTCTTAATTCCCGGCAAAGTTTCCCCGGCCCATCGCAATTTTCATAACCAACAGCCCTTATCAATACCGCCGATGGATTTCCTTCTTTCTCGGTAACGATATTCAAGCAATGATACATTCCGTAAATCATATAAACATAAGAAAATCCGGCCGGACCGAACATGACTTTTGTCCGCTTGGTTAAACCTTTTGAAGCGTGGCAGGCAAGGTCCCGTATTCCGCAATAGGCCTCGGTTTCGGTTATTCCGGCTCGGATTAATTTATTGCCGATGCGTCTGACCAAAAACTTGCCAAGCAATTCTCTGGCAACAACAACGGTATTTCTATTGAAAAATTTCTTTTTTAGCCTCATACTTATGGTATGACTACATTATCTAATGAATACGACAAGCTTCCCATTGAAGCAGTGAGAAAAGTCGCTCCTTCGGTGGTTAGTGTCGTTATATCAAAATTCCTTCCAAAAATTAAGGGGGTTTACGGCATGCCCGGTACTCCTTTTTCAAACCCATTCCTGTTCGGAGAAGTTGAGGACGGCCAAAAAGAAAAAATAAGCGTGGGCGGCGGCTCCGGATTTATCGTTCATCCCGACGGTCTTATACTCACCAACAAACATGTCGTTTTTGATCAGGATGCCGAATACACCGTCATTACGACCGACCTTCAGGAATATCCGGCAAAAGTCCTCTCCCGAGACCCGATAAATGACATTGCCGTTTTGAAAATTAATCCGCCAGCTGGCGGAAAAGGGTTGCCAGCCGTTCGTCTGGGAAATTCGTCAAAGCTTGAACTGGGACAAACCGTACTCGCCATCGGAAATGCCTTGGGCATGTTTTCCAATACCGTTTCAAAAGGAATAATTTCCGGATTATCAAGAAGTATTTCCGCCGCTCTGGGCACCGGGGGAGAAATGGAACATCTGCGGGGCGTTCTTCAGACAGATGTAGCCATTAATCAGGGCAATTCAGGCGGTCCGCTGATAAACATCGACGGAGAGGTGGTCGCCATCAACACCGCTATTATTTTCGGCGCCCAGAACATAGGGTTCTCAATTCCGATAAACTGGGCAAAGCAAGACCTTGAAGACATTATAAAATACGGAAGGATCGTTAAGCCGTATTTAGGTCTTCAATACGTAAAATTAGACAAAAAACTGCAGAAGCAATATTCTTTGCCGGTTGATTACGGAGCTTTAGTCGTTCGAGACCACCGACCGGATTCCGTGGCCATTGTCCCCGACTCTCCCGCGGAAAAAGCCGGAATCAGAGAGAACGACATAATTCTGGAATTAAACGGGGAAAAAATATCCGAAGAGCTTCAGGATATGCTCCAAAAATTTAAAGTTGAATCAGAAGTAGAACTGACTGTTTTGAGAAAAGACCGGCAAGTTAAGGTGAAAGTTAAACTGGAAGAAAGAAAATAAAGCGCTCAAGACACATTCCTTCATCCGAACCAGAATAGATTTGCTCCGGCGGCAAATCTTTCTTGTCTCTCGGCATTTCGCAGAACCAAGCCGAAATGCCTCCGAGTCCTTCTCTGAAGGCATGTGTCATTTCGCTTAAATCCCTCGTCTCTACAAAATGATTTGAAATATGGTATATTTTTTTTGGTTCACTTCATTTTTTGGAGAAAATAATGCCACCAAGTGGATTCAGTCGAAAAGCTGTAAAAGGCTCCCTTGCCTTTATTCAAAGTTGTTATGAAGACTTATTGAACGATGTTCATTCGGGTAAGTTTAAGACTTACGAAGAAGCAATTCAATACGAGCTTGATCAAATTGAAAAAGCTCTCGCGAGTCTCCACATCAATGCCGAAGGGAATCTCGTCGAACGAAAGTAGCCCTAGCCCAGAATTTTGTTCTCGGGCTTTTTTATTTTTAATAAGGTTTGAACTTTTATTGCTAATCGCCCCCTACCACCGAAGCAACCAGCGGAGGGAGACACTTTTTACAAAATTAGTACAATTTTTAAAAAGACGTCTCCCTCCGTACGAGTAGAGGTTGTGTGAACTATTCAGGATATATAGATTTAGTGAAAAAAACACGATAAGATTGAGATATGGCAGAATACGCGAATAATCCAAAAGCGGGGTTTGATTATGAAATCCTTGAAACTCTTGAGGCGGGAATTGTATTGAGAGGATACGAGGTTAAATCAATCAAAACAGGAAAGGTTTCAATAAAAGGTTCTTATGTGAAGATACTAAACGGAGAACCTTTTTTGATTGGCGCCACTATATCACCTTATCAAGTCGGCAACATTCCTGCCGATTATGATCCCCAAAGTTCCCGCAAACTTTTGCTTTCTAAAAAACAAATATCCGTTTTGGTCGGGACATCCCAAGCCCACGGATTAACCCTTGTCCCCCTGAAACTCTACGACAAAAAGGGGCGGATAAAACTTCTTGTCGGAATTGCCCGAGGCAAAAAGAAATACGATAAACGCGAAACCATCAAGAAAAAAGATGTTGCCCGCGCCAAGCAGAGAGGGTTGGAGGAATAATTAAACGGCTCACACACATGTGAGCCGTTTAGTTATTCTGTGGAGGTGGGGGTATTGAAACCCCGTCCGAAATTTGGTCCGATGAATTTCTACTTAGATGGTCGGTTTGGTATTTCATTTGAAGCTAAAAAACCAACAAAATAACTTCAGACTATTTTTCCATATTCTTAACAGCGAAACAGGAAAACAATGAACCGCTGTCCAGCTAAAGATATAACACCCCGTAATCCTTTATTTAGCATCAAGGCAGGATGGCTTACCTAAACGATGTTAGGCGAAAGCGTAATTAGGTTGCGTATTTGCACCTATTAAGTTGGTCGAGGTTTTATAGTGGTTAACGGCCATCCACTCTAAGCATCCGATTGGTTCATAAATTTCGTCGAAGCCTTTCACCCCCAATAACTTGAATTTTAGCATAAAAAACACTAAAAGTCAAAAAGTTCCGGTGGCTTTTCTTTTTAGTATAAACATGCTAAAATAAGCAAGTTGTTAACATGCTAAAGCGCTTAAGAATAAACAATCAAATAAAGGCGGTTGAGGTCCAAGTTATAGACGAAGCCGGAAAACAGCTTGGAACAATGAAGACCTTTGACGCGCTTAAGCTTGCCCGCGAGAAAGAGCTTGATTTGGCAGAGGTGGGCCCGAATGCCCAGCCCCCTATTGCCAAAATCATGGATTATGGTAAATATATATACCGCAAGGAGCGTCAGGACAAGAAATCCGGCCCTAAACAGAAGGAACAGGAAAGAAAGACTGTCAGGGTAGGATTTAAGACGGGAACCCATGATTTGGAGTTCAAGGCCAAACAAGTCGGAGGATTTTTAAAAGAAGGCCATATTGTCAAAATAGAACTGACTCTGCGCGGGCGCGAAAAAGCCCTTGCCCACTTGGGCAAAGAACGACTGAACACTTTTATCAAATTTATTACGGAGGAATTTACCGTTCAGGACAACGTCAAAAGATCGCCTTTCGGATGGACAATCACAATCAAGAAATAATTAAACCATGAATATGACACATACGGGAAAAACAAATAAATCATTTTTAAAGAGGGTTAAGATTACCGGGAGAGGCAAGATGATGAAGCGCCCGCCTCATCAGGACCATTTCAACGCCAAAGAATCCGGCAGTGCCGCAAGAAACAAGAAGGGCCGTATAATGGCCCCGAAATCATTGATGAGAAGCGCCAAAGCATTGTTGCAAAGCAATATTTAATTAAATTTCTAATTATTAATTCCTAATTTCTAAAAATGCCGAGAGTAAAAAGAGGAACAATTGCAAATGCCCGAAGAAAAAGATTGCTGAAACACGCGAAGGGTTTTATGTGGACCCGAAATACCAAATACCGCCAAGCCAAAGAAGGCCTTCTTCATGCTTGGTCGTTTCAGTTTGCCGACAGAAAAAAGAAAAAAAGAACGATGCGCAATCTCTGGACCGTCAAAATAAATGCCGCCGCCAGAGAAAACGGCACGACCTATTCAAAACTAATTAACAAATTCCTGAAAGCCAATGTAGCGCTCGACCGCAAAATCCTCGCCGACCTCGCCGAACACGACCCGGAAGTATTCAAAAAAATTGTCTCCTCATTATAAAAACCGCCCATAGGGCGGTTTTTATAATTATTCCAATTCTTTAATTTGCCTGTCCAACCGATCTAAGAGTTCACGGTCATCGAAAACCGTCCTTCCGCCGTTCATTTCTATCCCTTGCAGAACCTCATCTTTCCGTTTCTTAAGCCCGGCTAATTTTTCCTCTTTGGTTCTCTCTGTTTGTTCGGCCTCCTTAATCCCGCTTAAAGAATCATTAAATTTTTCAAACACATTTGCCATATGAATAAATTATATTCCCCGCCTTCTTAAAAATCAATAGCAGGGCCAATAGATCTTGATGGTGAGCTTGCCGAACCAGAACACTGGGAAACTTTGTTCTTCGATATCTATACATATTTTATACAAAATCCCACATTAATACTAGATTTTTTAATATTATCTACCGAAAAATAAAACCGCCATTAGGCGGAATTATGCTTTTTCGTAAAATGCGACTCTCAATGCCATTCCTGGCTGGGTTGGTTCCGATGTTCTATAACCACAAACACGATTATGGAAGTTGTCTGCATGCCTACCCATAAAAAGGCATAGAAAGAAGTTTTGGCCTTCAGCTTCGCCAATAAGCTTATGTTTTTCAAGTTCTTCATCAGAAAGCTTATAAATACGTTTGGTACCGGAATCTTTGTCTCTTGTAATAACTTCGAATTCGAAAAATTCTCTTCCTTGATCATCGGTAGTTAGGGGACCGGTTATGGAATCAGCTCCAAGGGCTTTAGCTAATGTCTTTGCATCCACTTTCGGATAAGTCTTGCCAGTATGCTTTATGGCCATTTTTCACCCACTTTTAAGTAACTGGAAATTACCGTATCAAAAGATGCTCTGATTGTAAACAACAAAAAAACACCGTTTTTGGTATCTTTTGTGAGAAAAGTTTTCCACTCCCCTTGGCCCCTCCGAAAAAGGCATTTTGGGAAAACCCTATTCTGTAAAATACTCTTTAAGCATTGTCAGAAGTGTTGTTCTGCCTCTGTTGGTCTTCAAATATAATTCTCTGCGTTTTGCGTCTTTCTTGTTTTTATACGCTTCATAATGGATCAACTCCAAGGGCAAGAAAGATTTTGTTGATTTAACACGGCCTTTATTGTGTTCTGTGACTCTTTGTTTTAAATCTTCGGAATAACCTATGTAAATAAAATTCTCGCTTTGGTTGTATAAAACGTAAACATAATAGAATCTCATATATAATATTTTAAAACACGGGCGGGTACAATACTATACCCGCCTGCGTCCCAATTCTACTTCTGACTTCACCTTCGACAGATACAATTCTGTATCTGTCTTCGGCGAAGCCAGGCGCAGAATTGTGCCTGGCAGCCCTAGCGAGAGTCGAACTCGCCTTCTTTGCTTGAAAAGCAAATGTCCTAACCGATAGACGATAGGGCCATGTAACTAAAGTATTTTGCCACAAAAATTGAAAAAAATCAATCCATTCGGCATGCTCAGGATTGCCCTGAACTTGTTGAATGGGCAATAAAAATGATAAAATCTTACAATCATGAAAATCTTAGGAATTGAAACATCCTGTGACGAGACGGCAATGTCTGTAATAGAGATCTCCCCTCGACAAGCTCGGGGTGAAGAAATCACTGTTTTATCAAACGTTATTTCTTCACAAGTTAAGCTCCACGCCAAATATGGCGGAGTAGTCCCCTCTCTTGCCGCCCGCGAACATGTTAAAAACATCAAACATGTTTTTAACCTTGCCCTAAAACAAGCTGCAAAAAATGGAAAATGGAAAATGGAAAATGGAAAATTGCCAGTTGACCTGATTGCCGTCACCCGCGGGCCCGGCCTCGGGCCCGCTCTTTTGGTGGGCATAACTTTTGCCAAGACAATGTCCTGGCTTTACAAAAAACCCCTCACCGGAGTAAACCACCTTGAGGGACATATCCACAGCAACTGGCTATCGCCGGTTGCAAATTCTAAATCCAAAACCCTAAATCCCAAACAAATTTTCCCGGCTTTAAATTTAATAGTTTCTGGCGGACACACTGAATTGGTGTTAATGAATAGCCGCGACCAATATCAAATCATCGGGGAAACGGTAGATGATGCTGTCGGTGAAGCGTTTGACAAGGTGGCCCGACTTTTGAGTCTTGGTTATCCGGGCGGTCCGGCAATTTCTAAAACCGCCGAGAAAGGAAATCCGGATAAATATATTTTGCCCAGACCCATGTCCAAGTCAAAAAATTATGACTTCAGTTATTCGGGTTTAAAAACGGCTGTATTATATTTACTCCGTGATTTATATCCGCCAGCTGGCGGAAGAAAACCGGACGCAAAAATCCGGGCCGACATCGCCGCATCTTTTCAAAATGCGGCCATTGATGTTCTTGTTCAAAAAACCATGCGAGCCGCCAAAGAATATAAGGTTAAATCAATTTTGCTTTCGGGCGGAGTTTCGGCCAATAAATTACTGCGCAAGGAGTTGCACAAGAATACTGCCGAAGCGGGTATTAAATACTTCCAGCCGCCCATGGAATACACCACAGACAACGCCGCGATGATTGCGGTTGCCGGATATTTCAGCCGCTCAAAGAACAAAAAAACCGATTACAAATCGGTAAAAATGGATGCTAATTTAGGATTTAGACCAAAAAGATAAAGATTAAAGCTGTTACGACAAAAAGAAGAAAAAGACCGACAGCCTGGACATTCCCGACCGGATTGCTGACGTTCCGGATGTCCTCTCCGCTGACAAGAACTTTGACCCCATGCTTGTCCTCAATCTCGCCGGCGGTTCTCCTTAAGTCTTTGATTTGCTTTCTTGCTTTCCAAAGACCTCTCAGCTCCTGCAAAACTGTCGGCGGAGAAACAACTTGTTCCCGCCGGTAAATATCCTTGTACTTTCCGGGGGAAAGAATAATCTCGAACCGGCACCGGCCGCACCGGATATACAGACAGCCATTATCGCGGTACCCGTGGGGATAGTCGACACAGACATCGCCGCAATCGGGACACTTGAAGAGATAAAAACCGGAATGACCTGCCCAGTCTGTCATCGTAAACTTTCCAACAAAGACCGGTTTATTCCCGGCAGAGTCGCGCTTTTCCCTGGGTACAAAATAGGTCAAAAGATTACCCGCATCGGCCACAAATGTGCAATCGGAACACTCATGAACCATTTGTAAAAACCTCGTTTTTAAGCTACAATTTTTGAAAGATTATCACTAAATACCCGATTGTCAAACAACATATGGAACTTCCGAAAGCATACAGCCCCAAAGAAGTTGAAGACAAAATTTACAAACTCTGGGAGGAGAGCGGATTTTTCAGTCCAGAAGGACTGTCCTCCGTAGCCTCGGCGAAGGAGGATAGATTTACTTCTCGTAAATTCGTAGCCGCCATCGCTCCGCCCAATATTACCGGCGAACTCCACATTGGTCATGCTTTAGAAAATACCCTTGAAGATATCGTCATCCGAATGCGGCGCATGCAGGGCTATAAAACTCTTTGGCTCCCGGGCACCGATCATGCCGGTATCGCCGCCCAAAACAAGGTGGAGAAACAGCTCGCCAAAGAAGGTCTGACCCGACACAAGATTGGCCGCGAAAAATTTCTTGAACGAATGTGGGAGTGGCGTGAGAAGTATGGAAATATCATTCTTGACCAATTCAAAAAACTCGGGCTTTCGGTTGACTGGACACGTACTCAATTCACCATGAATCCCGGCTATCAAAAAGCCGTTGAAACTGCTTTCAAAAAATACCAGGAGAAAGGTTGGATTTACCGGGGCGAACGGGTTATTAGTTGGTGTCCCCGCTGTGCCACCTCCATATCCGACCTTGAGGTAAATCATGTTCCCGAAAAAGGAAGATTATATTTCATAAAATACGGACCGTTCGTATTGGCAACGACCCGGCCCGAAACCAAGCTCGGCGATACCGCCCTTGCGGTTCACCCAAGCGATGAGCGCTATAAAAAATATATCGGACAAGAAATAGAAATAGATTCGGTAGACAATACGCTTCCGGCCGAACAACCACCGCAAATCAAAAAAATTTCCCTCAAAGTTGTGGACGATATTTCTGTAGACAAAGAATTTGGCACAGGCATTATCAAGGTCACACCCGCCCACGACCTTACCGATTATGAAATATCTCTGCGCCACAATTTGCCGCTTGTAAAAATTATTGACGAACGCGGCAAGATGAATGAGAACGCCGGCATCCGTTATCAGGGCCTGAAGGTTGCTCAAGCCAGAGAACAAATAGCCAAGGACCTTGAAACACTTGGCCTGATTGAAAAAATTGAAGACTACGACCACAATGTCGGCCACTGCGACCGATGTGATTCTGTAATAGAACCTCTGCCTTCAAAACAATGGTTCCTGAAAATGGAAGAGTTGGCAAAATTGGCGATAGAAGCTCTTGGTAATGGCGAAGTTGTAGTGCATTCAGAAAAATGGGGACAAGATATGAAAAACTGGCTTACCAATGTCCGCGACTGGAATATTTCCCGCCAATTATGGTGGGGTCACAAAATACCTATTGACGGCGAGGAAGACGTGCTTGATACATGGTTTTCTTCTGCTTTATGGCCATTTGCCGCTATGGGTTGGCCGGAAAAAACAAAAGACTTAACCGAATACTACCCGACTGATTTTATTACTTCAGACAGAGGCATCCGCTACCTCTGGCAAGCCCGCATGATATTTTCCGGAAAATTCTTTACAGGTTCCGCTCCGTTTAAAGATATTTACATTCACGCAACCGTGCTCACTAAAAACGGGAAAAGAATGTCAAAATCTCTTGGTACTGGCATTGATCCTCTGGCAGTTATCGAAAAATACGGCGCAGACGCTCTAAGATTCGGCTTGGCTTATCAAACAACCGAACTGCAGGATATGAGGTTCGGAGAAGACACAATCATAATGGGTAAAAAATTTGCCAATAAATTCTGGAATATCGCCCGATATGTTTTGATGAAATTAGGAGATGACTACGAAATAACAGGGACAAGGCCTCTCGGCTCGGAAATAATTTCCAAGATGGACTCGGCGGCGGAATCGGTGACAAAAAATATCGAAAAATACAAATTCGGAGAAGCGGCCCATGAACTATATGATTTCATCTGGCACGAATTTGCGGACAAATATATTGAAGAAACAAAAGACAAAGATGACCAAGAAACAAAAAACGCTCTCGCTTATTTGCTTCTAACCTGTCTCAAACTTCTTCACCCATTCATGCCGTTCATAACCGAAGAAGTATACTCAAAGTTACCCATTAAAGACAAGGGACTTCTTATTGTTGAGAAATGGCCCAGCTAGGCATGCTATACTTAGAGCATGTCGCCAACATTGATTAATGTCGTCCTGATATCCCTGGGACTAACTCCCAGTTTGGTCTGGCTTTATTTTTTCGCCAAAAAAGATTGTCATCCCGAACCCAAAAACCTCCTCGCCCAAACCTTCCTCATGGGCATTATTATTTCTCCCATTGCCATTCTTTTACAGTTCAGCTTCGCCCAGCTTGCATCGACAATCACCGGAATAGACCAGGCCTTGACCCAGAACACTTCTTATTTTTTTCTATGGGCCGCTGTCGTGGAAGAGGCCATTAAATTTTACGCCGTGAGAGTGCTTATCATGAGAAATCCGGAATTCGATGAGCCGATCGATGCCATGATCTATATGATAACCGCCGGATTGGGATTCGCCGCAATGGAGAATATTTTAGTCATGTTCAGAGTTTTCCCCGACGGAGCCCAAACTACTTTAGCCACGTGGGCTCTTCGATTTACCGGGGCGACTTTGCTTCATGCCCTATCTTCCGGACTTATGGGTTACTTCCTTGCCATGTCGTGGTTCTTCCAAGATCATAAAAAGAAACTGATAGTTGTCGGACTTATAATGGCCACTATTTTTCATTTTACTTTTAACACCTTTCTCTCGGCTTTCGAGGATCGCGTAACAAGTTTGATTTATTCGACATCACTTTTGCTGATCATGGCTTTTCTTGTTTCAATATTATTTGATAAAATAAAAGAGAGGCGCGGAAAAACCGCCGCCGGACCGGCAATAACATCACCGGCCTTCCTTAAGTACGGGGTTAGCAACAAATCGATAAATTTGTTAGGATAAAGTCATCTATGGAAGACTACTTCGACGACAACGACAATTTGGAAGTTAAACTGACTTCGGCCAAAAAAGAGCCCAGACAAGAAAGCGAGGGCCAGCTTACGATTGACGTCTTTCAGACCGAAGATGATGTGGTTATTCAGTCCACTATCGCCGGGGTCAGCGACAAGGATTTGGACATCTCCGTTACCAACGACATGGTAACCATAAAAGGCGCGCGCGCGCCCGAACAGAAGATCGGGCCTTCGAATTATTATTATCAAGAATTATACTGGGGACCATTCTCAAGATCCATCATACTGCCGGTTGACGTTGATGCTGATAACGCAAAAGCATCTATAAAGAATGGGATTCTCACCATCCGTCTTCCAAAACTTGACAGGATCAGGACAAAAAAGATAAAAGTCTCGTAGGATTATCTAATCGTTTAATCAATGTTCAAGTTAGTTTATATAGGCCCTAAAGAATTCAGGGTTTTAATTTACCGACTGACCATAATCGGCGTTATTGTCCTGATCGGATTTAATTTTGGATTCCGGTTCTATCTATATACCGTTTCGGCGTTCAGTCCCAAGGTTCCGTTGAAAAATTTTGCGTCGATTCTTAACGCTTCCGCCCAAAAGGATCTGGAACTGGATACCGCCGGCGGCAAAATAACGGTAAGAAGCGATGAGTTGAAAGGCTGGATAGAATCATATACAAGAGCTTACTCGGGCAAACAAGATTTGCGGGTCTCTTCCAAGTTTAGCGATTATCTGATTCGGCTGGCTGCGGCCACCAACATCGAACCGGTTGACGCTAAATTTGAATTCGGAGGCGATAATAAAGCGGCTGTGTTCAGCCAATCGGTCCAGGGCAAAAAATTCAATATTGCCAAGTCCGCTACGGCTATAATTAACGCTCTTCGTGAAAACAAGACTTCGGCCCAGCTGACCGTAGATATCATAGAACCGGAGATTACTCTGGAAAAGGCAAATAATCTTGGCATAAAAACCCTGCTGGCAAAAGGCGAATCCGACTTTCACGGCTCAAGCGACGCAAGAATCCACAACATTAAGACCGGCGCTTCTAAATTCAATGGTACCATCATAAAGCCCGGAGAAGAGTTTTCTTTCAACAATATTCTGGGAAGTGTGGATGAAAAGACGGGATATCAACCGGAAATGGTAATAAAAGGCGGACAAACCATACCGGAATACGGGGGCGGTCTCTGTCAGATTTCAACAACCGTTTTCAGGGCCGCTGTTTTAGCCGGGCTTTCTATTACAGAAAGGCGGCCGCATTCCTTTCCCGTAAAATATTATAGTCCGCAAGGATTTGACGCTACTATTTATCCCGGGGTTTCTGATTTAAAATTCATTAACGACACGAAAGGACACATCCTGCTGCAAATCAGGAAAGAAGGCACCAAATTAATCGTTGAACTCTACGGTTCCAGCGATGAAAGACAGGCAGTGATAGACGGTCCTCATCAATATGATCAAAAGGACAACGGGTCCATGAAAGCTTACTTCGTCAGGACCGTCACATATGCCAACGGCGAGAAAAAAGACGAACGTTTTGATTCCAACTACCAGCCGCCTTTCGCTCAAGCCAGAAATCCGTTGGAATAATCAACGGCTCACATGTGTGAGCCGTTGAATTCTGTATTGGTGCCGAGGGTGGGATTTGAACCCACACGCCCTTGCGAGCATCAGCTCCTAAGGCTGATGAGTCTGCCAGTTTCTCCACCTCGGCATAGTTATTATTTTACCATTTTTTCATCTTTTTTCAATAGAAATTCTTAACGGGCTAAAGCACTGTTAGAAACTTATCCGAGAACGAAAAACCAACCCGTTCGGGTTGGTTTTTCAGACATGTCTAAATTCTTGATAATACTACACGTTGAAGAATGACCTTGCGATCAAACCGGCAACCGTCTGTAAAATAACTCCGACTGCCAAAACTACCGCGGCGCCGATTATTCCGTTCTTGATCCTGTCTTTTGCGGCCGTGGTTTTCTCTTCCGCTCCGCCCGCAAACATATAAGCGATGCCTCCCCAAATAATGAATATGACAGCTAAGACAACTCCGACAAGAATCAAGAATCTTGCTATCTGGGTTATTCTGTCTTGTATTTCAGCAAGGGTAACTGCTCCTCCCTGCAACGGGACATCCGGATTCGGCAATGCCGCTAAAGCTAAAACCGGCACCAACAAAACCAGCGCAGTCATGGAAATATATCCTATCTTTTGTATTTTATTCATAAATCCACCTCCATTCATTGTCCGCCATGGCTTTTAGCGACGGCGAATATTAATCATTTAATTATACCTAATCTCTATCTAATAATACAGACCCCCAAAAGCTGGAACTGGCAGAAAAAATCTCTGGTTACTATCCCCGCTATTGTCTGAATAATCACTCCGACACCCAAAACTATCGCCGCTCCGATTACCGCGCTTTTAAATCTTCCCTGGGCTGCGGTAACTTTAGTGGCATCAGCTCCGGCATACATGTAAGTAATGCCGCTCCAGACAATCATAATTACCGCAATTAAAACGCTTACCACCAGCAGAAATTGGGCTACTTGGCTGATTAAACTATCAACCTCTGGTAACGTGATCGGCTGGCCCGGTGGCAAGTCGGCCAGTTGACTGGCCCAGCCCGTATGAGCTATGGCTAATAAAAGAAGTGCTATAAATAAAATTTTTGAAATAGTTTTCATGTTAGTAAGAACCGCAGCGCAACGGAACAATTAAAGTATAGTCCGCTCCCAGTCCGTTGGCGACGGTGGCAATAATAGTATAAGTGCCGAGTATTACCAAGACCCCGACCAACCCCCACGTAAACGATTTTTTAGCTTCGCCGAACTTAGTCTCATTCCCTTGGGCCATCATGAATTTAATTCCATAAAATACTATATAGACGACCATGAGAATAAGGGCAAATCTAGTAAACCAGCAGGCCAATCCGGTAATTATGCCAAAAACGCTCTGGATAGTTAAATTGACACCTTGGTATCCGCCGTCGGCGGCTTTAGCTATATTAATAAACATGCCAAATCCCAAATTTTTTAATTTATTTGTCATAATTATTGGCTGCCGGAACCCAGTTCCAGAATACTTTGTATCAAAGTGATGAATCCGCTTCCTATCAGAATTATCGCAAGGCCGATTATGGCATATTTCAAAACCTCTTTTGCCTTGGCGACTTTTGCCGGTTCTCCTTGGGCGGTCAAAAATAATATTCCGGCATAGACAATCATAGCAACTGCAATGGGAATTGCTAAGTTAAATATCCACTGGGCGATGATTTTGACCAAACTGGTAAAGTCGCTCGCCCCGCCCTTTAACGGATTGGGGATTTCAAAAGAATACCGTTGAGTTGTGCCGCCTGAGCCGCCGCATTTATTGTCACAATTAGAAGTGCTATATATGCCATTCACATCCGCTACACACTGATTAGATGAGTTGCAACCATATTTCGGCGCGGCGGCGGCTCCGGCATCTTGGCCGCAAAGACTTGTCCCTATCTGAACACAGGGCCTGCCGGAGCAGGCTGACACATCGGAACAATTAGTCAGATTAGCCGGACTGCAGGCATATTTATTGTTATTGGCCACACAAGCATAACTTTTATTGGTTACAGAGCCAAAAGTTATCGGAACACCGGCAGATCTGGCAATTTGAATCGAGACCATACTCGGACAGTTCACTTGTCCGTAATACCGGGCAGTGCCCCCATTAATCAAATCCGGATCCGTCGTATCAATACTGATTGTTTGATCAAAGTTTAAATTTAAAAACGCTGCAGTGCGACTGACAGCCACCTCGCCGGAACCTCTTTTAAGATCCACGCCCGTAACATCCCGATATACATACCAGTAAAAGCTATCGGCATCGCTCCCGCACCGCGCGTTAAATTTGGCAACATCCACGGTTGCCCTGAATGTCATCTGGAACTGGGTGCCGCCGGTATTGTTGACTACGGTCTTTGGATTAAGATCAAAGCTGTCTATGTTAATCTCGCCCGCGGCAAAAATATTTTTGCCAATCAAGAAAATCCCCGTGATCAAAAATACCGACAAAAATAATTTTTTATACATTTTATACATGGGTATCGGGTGGCAAGGGCGGCATCGGAAAAGTTGACCGGTTCCTTTTCTTTAACCAGTACCAAAACCCTCCGATAACGACCACTCCAATTATAAGATAAATAACGCCTTTTACCATCCCCGATACCCCGCCGGCGGACGGAACGTCGGGAGATGCTGCCGGAACAGGCAAAGCCTGTTTGCAGTCACTCGGGCAGGTTTTAGTATCTTCTCCGACATCAGGATTGCAGATACCGTCATCATTGCAGAAAGAACTCTCGCTGACAAAAATTGAAAGGAGCTGATTTCCCTGCCCGTCATAGAAATTAACTTTTTGGCCGTCCGGAACATACGGCGCTTTTACAGAAAGTTTTCCTTTCAAAAATTTGGGGTCGCCCTTTCGGGGGTCAAACTGGAATGTCTTGGCAATTTCATCCTTTAAATTTATAACCTCGCCTTTATACGGAAATTGGGTATTTAGAGTTTCGGGAACAAAAATTTCCGGAACTACATCATATTTGAACTGGACTTCCCTGTCGGCAACCAGCTGGCCGTTATCGTAATATAGGTGAAAAAGATAACTGCTGTCCAACGGACTCCTGTCTTCTTGGGCAAAAACAAGACCGGCCAAGAAAAAAGAAAGGGTGATAATTATCGCTGAAATTTTTATGAATTTAGTTTGCATCACAGCTTGCCGCGCTTACGTGAACATGGGTTGCTCCGGAACCCGGCGCGCAACCAACATTCGCTCCGGCGGCATTTTCACAGCGGGCTTTTCCGCTCGGCGTTCCGCACGCAACGGCCGCTTGGATAATATTAGCGCCGATAAGTTCATTTCCGAAATCCACCGCCAACGCTCCCTGACCGCCCGTTCTGCCTCCATAATGGCAAGAATTTACCGCGTGAGAACAAGATGAAGTGCAGGTCTTCTGGCCTCTTGTATAATTGCATAATTCAAAACTGTTATCAAAAGTGTACTGACTGCCAAGATTCTGGCCGGGCAACTTCGACTGGATACAACTTATCAAGCTATCAAGTTCCGGCGCATTTTTTCTCGGATACGGCTCATTATTGCTTGCGGCCAATTGGGCGGGCTGTGAACACAAAATTGGCGCTGGCACTGGAGGCACCGGCGCCGACGGCCCGGCTGTTGTCACCCGGCACTCAAATTTCCACCATTCGGGGGCGACATTATCGGCGGCCACGCTCCTTATTATCGTATTTGTTATCAGCCATGAAGCTGAAATGATGGCAACTCCGATGGCCGTATTGAAAAAAATGGTTCTGCCTTGAGAAACCCGCCCAGGGTTTCCGGCGCTGGATAAAATCAAAAATCCGGCATAAATAAAAAATAAAAATGCAGTAGCAGGCATTATTACAATTAAAACAAAATCAATTATATTTTTTGCGAGACGAAAAAGGTCGCATCGGTTACAAGGTTTTCTTTCATCTTGGGGAGTATCCGGATTATCATTAGTCATCCCGCATGGAACTAACGGCAACCATGAAACGGCTAAAACCGTCTGACTTAATGTCACAAATAAAATAACAGATAAAATTCCGATCAGAATTTTTTTTCTCATCGTCTGCGGGACATTAAAACGCTTATCCGCGATTCGGCATTTTCTATGGAATCTTTGACCGAAGACCTGTGAAAATTAACATCGTCTATCATGTCGGCAAAAATACTTTCTATGGCGGTATTATCTATCTGATACCAGGAACGGGCGGAGAGGGCCTGCACCGCAAAAACTCCGAGGTCCAAATCATTTCTCTGAAGTTCAATCAAATCCCTGCGGGCCGAAGGACGGAGAGTCGCGCTTAAATAACTTTGAGCACCTTCCTTGGAAGCAAGATAAGCGACAAACTTCCAGGCCTCATTCGGAAATTTAGAATTTGCAGTAACACCGGCGCCCCAATAATTTGCGTAGTTCTTAATATCAATACTTGACACTTGAGGCATGGATGCCACGGCAAAGTTAAGGCGCGGTGATTTGTTTTTAAGTTCCCCCACCTTATGAGAATAATTAAACATCATCGCGGTTTTACCTCCCGTAAAAGCATCCACGGAATAGTGTTGAATATCATTCCAGGTGTAAGTCCTTACCGAAGGATTCGCGAAATCGGTGTAATATTTCAAGGCAGTTTCTCCAACCGGAATATTATTGACCCGGCCGGCAAATGAGGCGCTCCTGTTATCGGCATCGGTCATCTGCGTTCCCGTCTGGATCATAAACGCCGATAAAAGATCCGTTGAGCGGTTTATATTTCTGGCCGTGCCGATAGCCGCCCCGGATTGAACGATCTGACCGCTGCCATCCAGCCGGGTTATCGTCTCCACATCGGAATTAAATTCTTCCCAATTCTGCGGCGGACGGCTGATGCCGGCGCTGTTTAAAATATCTTTATTGTAAAACAGGGCCAGCGTATCCACATATAACGGAAGAGCGTAAATCTGATTATTAAAAACAAAATCGTTAAAAGCCACATCAACAAAATTGGCCCTGTAGTCCTGAACGGTCAACAAGGGCTGTTTGAGTCCGGGAATCGTAGCGGGAAGAGCTTTCAGCTTGTCGCCGTGCTTGGGCAGCCAGGTATTATGAACCATGACAATATCAGGTCCCGCTCCTGCCGCCAAAGCGTCAATCAGCCTCTTCTCATATTCTTCGTAGGAAAACATCTGGTACAAAACTTTGATTCCCGGATTCTGCGCCTGAAAATCATTAATAACTTTATCAAAAGCGCTCCTGTCATCGAAAACCCCCCAAAACTGAAGAGCCGCGGATTGAGTCGTGCCTCCTCCGATGCCTCTTAAAATCAAGATGACCGTCAGAAAAACGGCAATAGCTATCGAGCCGACTAAAATATAATAAATTTTGTTTGTGTTCATCCCTTCTTGAATTTCATGCCGTAGTGAAACTGTCCGGCGTCAATTTCGTTCTCAAAAACCAATCCCTCTCTAAGCGCCAAAGAACGCATTACTGTCTCATCTGTTCTTAAATCATCTGGCGGTCCGAATCCGCCTTGGCCGGCCGCTTTTTTCCAGTCAATCACAACCAAAGTTCCCCCGCTCTTTAAAACCCTGACGGCTTCTTTGATTATTTCTCCTTTCTTGTCTGACTGAAAAAGAATATTGGCAAGAAGGACCATGTCCTGCGAGTTGTCCGTCAAACCGGAACTGCCCAAAACTTCAAGATTGCTTCTGATCATTTCAACGTTATCCAATCCGGCCGCTTTTGCTTTGACCCTGACGTTATCCAGAGCTGATTCCTGAATATCTAACGCATAAACTTTTCCGCTGAGTCCGACTTTCTGACCCAGTAAAATGGTAAAATAACCCGCTCCTGAACCGAAGTCGGCAATCGACATTCCTTCTTTAATTCCAAACCCGCCGGCTATTTTGTCGGGATTCATAAAACCGCCTGTTCCCTTTGTGTCCGGCAAAGCCGAACCGGGCATATTCATTGCCTGCATATTTAATATTTTAGCACACAAGAGGTAGGGAGTTATAAACAAAGTGTCGCTCAACCCCATCCCCATTTGTCGGCCTATTGGTTACGTCCTCCGGATCTTCGCCAGACAAATACTAAAATTAACTTTCAATTTGCTTAATAAATTTCAGCAACCGTTTGCCCCCGTTCTTTCTAATCTTCAAGAAAGAGCGGGGTTTTCCGGCTAAAATTTATTGAATAAGCAAATTATCGGTTAATTTTAGTCTTGTGTTACCTGGCGAAACCAAACGGCCTCAAATGGGAACGGGGTCTCGCTCCTTGGTGTGGTACCTGAATGAGCGCTTCGCTATAATGACAATTTTTCCATCCGTCAGCTTCTTTGTGTTACCGTATCGCTCCGAGGAGTGATTCAGACGGGGATTTGGCCGGGATATAATTTAAGCTCCCATCGTCAATCTCTCTGATAGCACTCCACGCAGCAATGGGGTAAACAAAATAGGGGTCGAATGAGTAAATATGCGAATTAGCAGAGCGCTCTCGCATATTTATGAAATGAGACCCCATTTTGTTCGCATTGCGGAGTTGTGATAGAAGAGAGGTTGCGATGGAAGCGGGAGAAAAGGCGGAAAGATGGGTTGGTTTGAGCGAAAACTAGACCACCACCACCGAGGCCAGGCCGTCGCCGGATTCGACTCGCATGATTCTGACGCCTTGAGTGGCTCGGCCGAGAACGGAAACGCTTTCAATTGAAGTTCTTATTACAACTCCTTTGCGGGAAACAGCAATCAATTCCTTATTTTCTTCCGAGGTGATGTGAGCCGAGACCAACTTGCCTGTTTTCGGCGTAACCTTTGCGGTCATAATTCCTCGTCCGCCCCTGCCCTGAATCTTATAGAATTTAAGGTCCGTTCTTTTGCCATAACCATTTCCCATTACCGCCAATATCTTCAAACCTTTTTCAACACCTGATGGCACAACATCAGCTCCGACAACTTTTTCGTCTTTATCCATACGGACACCGATAACACCCGAAGCACCTCTACCCATCGGTCTGACATCTTTTTCTTTAAAGCGGATAGCGTTTCCTCCTGAAGTAACCAGCATTACTTGGTCATTACCCGAAGTAGACAGGACCCACCCCAACTCATCATTGCCTTTTAATTTAATTGCAATCATTCCGTTGCTTCTCACTTGTGAAAACGCATCAGCATCCACCTTCTTAATTACTCCGTTGGCAGTGGCCATAAACAAATATCCACCTTTCTGTTCTTTTGGAATCGGGACTACTGCCGTAATCGTTTCATTTGGAGATGTGTTCAAAAAATTAACAATTGCCTTTCCTTTTGACTGGCGGGACGACTCCGGCACCTCATAACCTTTTGTCTGGAATACTTTTCCGGAATTAGTGAAGAACAGTAAACTGTCGTGGGTATTGGCCATGAAAAATTGGGAAACAACATCTTCTTCCTTGGTTGCCATACCGATTAATCCTTTACCGCCTCTTTTTTGAGATTTTAATACTTCAGGCTGCATTCTTTTTATATATCCGCTGTGAGTAATCATGAACAGCGAATCTTCTTCGGGCATCAACTCATCTTCCCCTATTTCTCTTAAAGCCGACTTAACCACTTTTGTTCGTCTTTCATCTCCATATTTTTCCCTGATTTCTTTGAATTCTTCTTTGATTACACCCATAACTTTCTTCGGACTCGCCAGCAAATCCTCAAAATACGCAATCAGGTCTTTCTTTTCTTTTAATTCGTCGTTTATCTTTTTTCTTTCCAGACCGGCCAATGCCTGAAGCCTCATATCCAAAATAGCCGTTGCCTGTTTGTCGGAGAATTTAAATTTCTTTATCAGATTATTAAAAGCGTCTTCTTTTGAATCGGAGGCCCTGATTATTTTGATTATCTCGTCAATGTGGTCAAGGGCTTTCTTAAGTCCTTCCAAAATGTGGGCTCTGTCTTTGGCTTTCTGAAGTTCAAATTTTGTCCGCCGAGTCACGACTTCGTGCCGATGGTCAATGAATTTCTCGAGCAATCCCTTCAAGCCCAAAATCTGGGGTTGAGTGCCTCCGTCAACTAAAGCTAACATATTGAAATGAAAGGCCTTTTGAAGCTCCGTGTATTTGAAAATCTGGTTAAGTACTTTCTTGGGAAAAGCATCCTGCTTCAAGTCAATTGCGATTCTTAATCCGTCTTTATCGGATTCATCGCGGATGTCTTTGATGCCTTCTATTTTCTTTTCTTTCACAAGATCGGCAATTTTTATTATCAGTTCCGATTTATTCACCTGATAAGGAATCTCGGAAACAATTATTTGGTAGCCCTTTTTGTTTTCCGTAATATCGGCCTGGCCTCTCATTATTATGGGACCGCGGCCAGTGGCATAAGCGCTGACAATGTCTTTTTCGTTGTATATGACTCCACCGGTCGGGAAATCCGGTCCTTTTATAAATTGGGTAAGGTCTTTTAAATCCGCTTCTTTGTTGTCTATAAGATACGCCATTGCATCCAAGACCTCGGTTAGATTGTGCGGGGGAATATTGGTCGCCATACCCACGGCGATACCCATGGAGCCGTTAATCAACAAATTCGGAACGCGAGTCGGCAAAACCGTCGGCTCTTGCATTGTGCCGTCAAAATTGTCGGTAAAATTAACCGTCTGCTTGTCTATATCCGCAAGAAGCTGTTCGGATATAGGAGCCAAACGGGCTTCGGTATATCTGTAAGCCGCAGCGGAATCACCGTCGATTGAGTTGTGGACAAAAACACCAGCCGCTAATGCAAAGTTATGACTTCCTTCTATTGTAAGGTCATATACATCTTCTTTGTGTGATATAGCTTCTACTCTTACTACTTTATGGTTTTTATTTATTTCGTGAAAAACTAAATTAGAATCACCATTAAAATATTTATTTAAGCCCGTCTCCCATTGTGTGGCCTTGCCATAAGGATATAATTCTTTTCTTAATTGCTCATAATGTTTCTCGCTTAAATTAATCTGTCTATTTAAAACTTCCCGGCAAATATTGAGAAACTTCAATTTTCCCGTTCGATTTGTTGTGTGATTCTTATTTCCTTTAACAATTTTCTCGTGAAACAATACTCTGTATTTTGGGTCCTGCCACAATCTTTTAAGAGTTTCCGTGGCTCTTGTGCTAAGCTCCTTTATTTTTTCCGGATGATCTTCAATATATTTTTTATTTACATCGCTCAAAAATTTAACCATTTTTTCTCTATAGGCGTCGTTTTTCCAATTTTCTATATTTCTAACAGAAATTTCTTCGGCTTTTTTAGCTTTATTCAAAGGATTGGCCCAATAACCATTCCTTCCTTCTGCTATTTTCTTGCGATATTCAGGATTTTTATGCTGATTTGAGGCCTGGGTATAATGAATTTTCCAATGCTCGCCCCAACTCATACGAGTTATGTTATCGGGGTTATTGTTGAGTTTATTAAAATCTTTGTGGTGCCTTACCCTTCCGACGCTCTTGGCATAAATACCTCGGGTAAGATTGTAATTGTCCGCCAAATGGTGAACTGGGATCCATTCGCCATTTTTATTCTGGTAAACCAAGGCATAGCCGTCTCGATTTAAACTGTCTGTTTTTTCAGAAATTTTCTGATAATTAGGCATTAAAGATTCCTTGGGTTGTAAATCTTTGGCCTTCTTATATGAGCCGTTCCTGAGCATAAACAAATGATCTGGGGTACATTTAATTTCTTCTCCATTATCTAATAACACTTTTATTATTTCAGAGTTTTTTCTGGTCAATCTTGGGTTTTTAATTTCCGCTATGGAAATTAGCTCTAAAGAATTAACTGTATAGGTGTAGTTTTTCTTTCCCTGTTTGTGTTCTTCTATGAGTTCCCTAAAGTTTAAGTCTCTCCCGTCCGTAAGTTTTACCTTTGTGTCTTTGGTAAAACATCCAAAGTTGCCCTGCCCGTTCACCAACGGATAACGCAGAGAAAAATCCTGGGCCATGCGAACCATGGAATCATAGGCTGCCGTGTCGCCGTGGGGGTGATAATTACCGAGAACATATCCGACAACCTTGGCTGATTTCTGGGTTTTCGCGGTCGGCCTCAATCCCATCTCATGCATGGAATACAAAATCCTCCGGTGAACCGGTTTTAATCCGTCTCTGACATCAGGCAAAGCGCGCGCGACAATAACGCTCATCGCGTATTCCAGATAGGCCTGCTGCATTTCCTGGACTATTTCCCGTTGTTTTATTTCTGTCGCCATACGTACAATTAAACAGAAAATGTCTGGAAGACATCCGCCCTCCAAACATTTTTAAATCATTTGAAAAATATTTACTCCGCTCTTAAAAAGAATCGTAATAATTAAATTTTAGAACGTAACATAAGTTATAATAATTCTTTTCAAGGGCGGGGTTTACTTCGTCTCCGATAAGGGCAGTGTATACACTCTTACGGGTTCGCCGGCTTTCGTATTTTCGATAACGTCCTTTTTGTCACTGCCGGTCAAACTGAAAATATTGTAAAACGCCGCCTTCAGATCCTGTCCTGTCTTGCCGATATCTCCCAGCAACGAAGGCGCGGTTTTGTTTTCGGCTAAATATCTCTGGTCTGTGCTTTCTCCGGGGTTCAACAATACGTACAAATTCTTCTCAAACGAGTTATACCAGACCATTCCCACCAATGAAATAGCTGTGACAACGCAAAGACCGAACATTATTTCTCGGTGGTGCTGGGGTTGTTTGCGGATTTCGTCTAAAAAACTCATATTAAATTTCTAACATTACCAACTTCATTTCTTCCAACGGAAGAAGTTTTTTTGATATTTTGTACTTATCTGCCTTTTCCGGCGTCAGGCCCAGTTCTTTCACGAATTTTTCCGGACCGTCCAGTTCAATCTTCAAATCCTTAATCTTATAATGCATCGGAATAATTATCTTCGGTTCTATCTGGCCGATGACCCCGACGGCTTCCTTAGCATTAATTGTATAATTTCCGCCGACAGGAACCAAGAGTATATCTACATCCCCTATCTCATCCACCTGATTCTCGGTCAGTTTCTCCTGGCCTAAGTCTCCCAAATGGCAGATGGTCATCTCCTCCGCTTTCATTATATATATAGTATTGAGTCCCCGCTCCTTACCCTCAACCTTGTCATGGTACGAAGAAATGCCCCTGATGGCGATTCCTTTTTTCTCGTATTCGCCGGGGTTTTCTATAAGAAATGACTCGGGAGGCATCTCCTCAAGGCTGTCATGGTCAAAATGTTGGTGAGTTACCATGACAATATCGTCTTTGATTTTGGGCGGTTTCAACCCGATATCCTTTGAAAACGGGTCTATCAAAATACTGACTTGCCCTGAGCCAGTCGAATGGGCCTCTTTGGTCTCTATTCTGAAACAGCTCTGCCCGAACCAGTTAATCGTCATACGTAAATATTAACAAAAAATTGCGTAAAAAACAAGACTTATAATCGCCCCCAGCCACATACCCCCGACTCGACCGATAGTCGCCTCGCTCCAGCGGCTCGGCGCTATCTACATGCTCAACGTTTCGAAGAACCAAGCCGAAACGTTTGCGCAAGTTCTCCCTGTGGGTATGTGGCTGGGGGCTCTAAAAATATTTTGACTCGTCAAATGACAGAAAAATAATAGGGCTGCGCTTAATAATCAACGGCTCACACATGTGAGCCGTTGATTCAGGTGCAAGAGGTTGCAAAATTTGGATAAATAATATATAGTCCTACTACAAAAGAAATCTTTAATTTTGGGGATTCGCCAGATGGTCTTGGTTCAAGGGCCATTGCTACGAACGAATGCTCAATAATATAGTAATGCAAATCAATAATTCGGAAATCAAATCAATGAAGGACCTCCTTTCCAAGGAGGAGTTTTTCTTGCCTAAGCCGGGTAATATAGTGAACGGTCAGATAATCAGCGTTTCAAAGGGAAGCGTGGTTTTGGACTTAGGTCCGATAGGAATCGGGATCATTTATCCCGGTGAATTTTACGATAACCCCGACAGAATGAAGGGATTAAAAGCCGGAGACAAAGTCTCGGCAATGTTAATTGAGCTTGAGAACGACGACGGCTACCGGGAACTGTCTTTGCGGTCAGCTCAGATGACTACCGCCTGGCAGGATATCAAAGAGAAGAAAGATTTGGGCGAAGTAATAACAACCAAGATCGTTAACATCAACAAAGGCGGCCTTATCGTTGAGGTCAGCGGTATCCAGGGCTTCCTTCCCCTCTCGCAACTATCATCCGAACATTATCCCAAGATAGACGGAGGCGACACCACCAAGATCGTTCAGGCCCTGCAAAAATTCAAGGGAATGGAATTCCAAGTAAAAATTCTTGATTTTAATGAAGCGGAAAATAAATTAATCGTTTCCGAAAAAGCGATAAAAGAAGAGGCCGTCAAAGAAGAATTAGCAAAATTAAAAGTCGGCGATTTAATTGAAGGCAAGATAACCGAAGTCACCGATTTCGGAGCTTTCGTCAAATTAAGCGACACTTTGGACGGTTTGATACACTCATCCGAAATCGACTGGAAATTTATTGAAGACCCGAGAGAGGTCCTTCATTCGGGCGATGACATAACCGCAAAAATAATCAGTCTGGACGGCGGACGGGTCTCTCTTTCCTTAAAAGCCCTCAAAGACGATCCCTGGCTCAAAGCGGAAGAAAAATACCAACCCGGCCAAAAAGTTAACGGCCGAGTCATTAAGATCCGGAACAACGGCGCTTTTGTAGAGTTACCTGGAGATATAATCGCATTTCTGCCGGTGGCGGAATTGGGAGAAAAAAATTTAAGCGACGTTTTTGAAGTAAATAAAGAATATGAATTCGCAATCGTCAGTTTAGATTCAAAAGAACATAAGTTGGTGTTAACGCTTCCCGGAAATAAACCCGCGGAAGAAACTAATGAGAAACCAGAAGAAACCCCCGTTTCCTAAAATAAGGCATATCCCCGTTCCACCTTCGCAGGTCCATGAAAGCAAAGTTAAGCCCGTCTCAAGGGCAAAAATTAGAAGACGCTCTCAAAAAGAAATCAAAGAAGGGATAAAAGAAATAAGTTAGCCCACCCCTCCAGGCCACATGCCTTCATCGAACCAGAATAGATTTGCTCCAGCGGCAAATCTTTCTTCTCCCTCGGCGCTTGGCAGAACCAAGCCCAAGCGCCTGCGGGTCGTTCTCTGAAGGCATGTGGCCTTCGCAGTTTTTAAATCAAGCGAAATCCCTTCCCATTTGAGACCGAAGGCGCAGGCAATAGGTCGTAAATGGGAAGGTGGAAGCGACTCTTGCAATAATATAACTTGCGTGATATAATATTGCCACGTTCGTTTCCAATCAAAAAGGAGCGGTGAGTGAAGACAATCGCAACGCTCGGTCTGTCAGTTCGGCTCGTCGTGTTTCAGTTTTTGATGCGGAACAACCTTGTTCCGACAGAAATTCCACACAAACGCGCTTCTGATGAACCTCCTTTGCCGCCGGTACCCGGCGTGGAAGTTCTTGAATCCACACCAAAAGTGGATCTCGCCGCTCTGGCAAACAAAGTTGCTTTCACTTTCAGCGGTGATTACGAGCTCGTAGACGTGTGGCAAAAACCGCATGAAAGAAACTGGGGAATGTCCTTCGTCCGATTCGTATTCTGTCGCAATGAATACGTAAAGAAAGATGAGCTTTTCCCTGACTTCGTCGCCCAAAAGAAAGGATTGGAAAGAATTTTTGTTGAAATGACCAGCAACAACCTTTGGGCAACTCAAGGGCATCTAAACCCTTACCTTGAAAAAGACGGCGCCGCTACCGGCCACCGGGTTCTGATGCTCGGCTGTGCCGGCCGTATTCCAAATGACTGGGTCTTCAGCGGCGGCCGTGACGAAAACAACCGCGGCATCGGACCGAAAGTCCTTCTGTCTACACGAGCTTCGAAGCTTAACCTGACAGACGATGCCGGAATCGTCCTTTCCGCGCCGGCGCCGATTCCGGAAATGGCTTCTGCTCCGGTTGCGTAGATTTTCAAGGGGATTAATCTCCCCGGCCCGCACGAAAAGTGCGGGCATTTTTTATAATTAAAAAATGGCCTTGACCCCTCACCTTTCGAGCATTAAGATTATCCCATGCATTATGTTTACGTCCTAAAAAGTAAAAAGAATGATTCTTTGTATATTGGCATTACGACAAATATTATTAGGAGGATAGAAGAACACAATACTGGCGATAACATATCAACAAAAAGATACATGCCATGGGTTTGTGTGTATTTTGAAGGCTATTTTTCAAAAGAAGATGCACTAAAAAGAGAAACAAATCTAAAAGTATTCGGTAAGGCCTATGGCCAATTAAAAGGAAGAATTAAAAATAGCCTTCTGATGCTCAAAAGGTGAGGGGTTGACTTTTTATCCGAAAGGAGTATAATGAGAATATAGTAAAGATTTAGTTACTTTAATAACTTATTTAGGAAAGAGCATTTAGCGGGCTGATCAACACAAACAAATTGGCCCTCAAAACGCTCTTTCCTAACTGACCGCGCTTTCGCGGAATGTAATGGGGATTCACCCCGGAAGAGCTCTCGGCCAGTGAACTGGCCAAAGGAGTGTTGCCATGGCGAGACAGAAGATTCGCTCGGTCACGGACAGGGATATCGCGGCGATGGCGGCGGAGACCCCGTCGGTTCTTCCGGAGCTGTCCGGTTCGTCCGACAAGGACGCGGCGGTCGCGGCGGAATCCGCACCGCCGAAGGTCAAGACGGTCACCCCCGAAGGGGCGGACTGGCTGAACCGGGACCCGTACGGCCTGAAGCGGGCCGGACTCTACGGGAAGAAAGACCGCTACGCGCTCCGCTACGAGGAACTTCAGCGGCACGCGCAGTTCCGCGGCACCCCGATGGGTCCGGCGGAACTGGAAGCAATCCACGGCGCCGACGAAACGGCGCCGATGGACGGGGTGAACTGCCCCATCTGCTCGGAGCTCGTGACGGGCTTCGTCCGGACCGCGTTGGTCGACCGGGAAACTGGCGACCTCATGCGGGACAAGCAGAGCGGCAACATCGTGTACCGCGGCCAGTTCGTGGCCGTGGGACCCGACGCTCTGAACCTCACGGTTCACGGCGCCCATTCCGGCGAGTGCCTGTTCCGGCTGCGTCTGAAGCGCGACCGGAATGGCGAGGTCGTGTACGAGCAGTACACGGACTCGCGGGGCAACCAGCGGTCGAAGCCCGCGCTTCTGCCCAGCCAGTCGTTCGACCAGGCCAACGCCCGTGCCGCGGGCGTGAAAGCCAGCATCCTGGCCAAGCGCGACGAGCGCACGAACCAGGAAGCGGCCATGAAGTCGCGGCTCGGCTTCAAGGTCGGCGACGCCGTCCGTCACGACGGGTTCGATCGGGGTACGCAGTTCACCCCGAAGACCCCGCGGGGCCAGAGCCGCAAGCAGCGGTGGGCCCAGACCGACGAGTAAGTAATCGTCGGCGCACACACATCCTTGGGGAGGAAAGAGACGCATGTCTCTTTCCTCCCCCGGGGTGTTTTTTGTTACCTAAAAATAGCAAGTTCACGCCCCATCCCGCCTTCTCTGTTTCGCCACCGCGGAGCGAAAAATCATCCGAGCAAAACATTGACTTAAACAGGGTTTTGGTGTATCATATGGCCAGTGCCAAGTTCGTGGAGAATTCACCCCGCACCACTTTCCATCTTAATTTCTAAGATATCACCAGGGAAACAGCCAGACCCCTGATGACGAATAATGAACTTAGAATAGAAAGTGGTGCTGGGCGAGTTCTTCAACAATTTAACAAACGACGAAGAAAGGAAGGGGTAAGAGTCATGCAGGTGGTAATCCGTTTTGATGAATTGGCCGATTATCTGGCCGCGGATTGTGATTTCATTGTGGAGTTGGGCGAACAGAAGGGCATCGGGTCCAGTAGTCTCATTATCCGAAAATGCGGAAAAACGATTCTGGTAGACCGGGGCCTCGCTTTTGAAGGAGCCGGGGCGGAAAAACTTACAACTTATCCGGTCGGCGCCGACCTCAAAGACATTCATATTGACCTCATGATTTTCACGCATGTCCATGCGGATCATACGGGACTGATCGTCCCCACTATTCTGGCTCACGACGAGTCACGGGTCATCTTTTCGAGGAAGACGTTAGAAGAGCTGAAAATCGTTTTGGCTGACTCGTTGACTATCCAAAAAAAGGAAGCCAAGAAAGCTTATTTTTCCGGATTGCCGGCGCCGGCGGCCATGTTCAGCGAGGAATACGTTGACACATTCTTAGCCCGGGCCGAAGGCGGTTTCTATGAGATTGTGAACACAGACGAAGAAGACGAGTGGTTTTCTTTTGAAGATTGGCCGGACTGGGATTTCGGTTTTACGTTCTCGGGCCACACTCCGGGCTCATTCATTTCATTTATCAAAACTCCCGACGGCGACGGGATAGTCGCTACCGGCGACTTTTGCGGTCATGACCAGGAAACTACCGAAGGCGTACCGACGCTCCGTGAAAATTTCCTGGAAATGGGCAATTTCAGAGAGTGCCGGCGTATCATTCTCATCACGGAAGCCACGAACGGCAACCGCGACCGGGAAGAAAGCCAAGAGGAAATGGACACCCGGTTAAAGGCTGTTCTGGATGAGACCGAACGCCGGGGCGGCAACGCCCTCTTCCCCGTATTTATGGTCAATCGCGGACCCAATATCGTTATGAAACTTGTCCGGCTCGGCTTCAAGGTTTTCGTAGCCGGAGGAGTGAGGAAGACGATTAAGGCCGAGATTGAACCGGCACTTCTTGATAAATGGCTGGCCGACGGAACAGTCATGCTTATCCAGAACGGCAAAGATTACGAAGAACAGCTTCGCGCCGCCGCTCATGGCGAATATGGGTTCCGGCCCATTGTTACCTCGTCGGCAACGCTGGATCAGGGAGCCGGAGTTGATTTCGCAATCCAGATGCTGCCGGTTCCGGAGAATGCGCTGATCTCGACCGGCCACCGGTTTGACGGTTCGGCCATGAAGGAATTTTTTGAGATAAAAAACAAACCCCTCGGACCGGGTCACACGATTGTGCTGAACAGGATGGACAGAAACTTTCGTTTAGAAAAAAAGGTGGTCAACGTCAGGTGCGGCGGATACCATTTTGATTACTCGGCCCACCCCTATTGCAGGGAATTGGTAACACTTGCAACCAGCCTCAACCCTGACGTAGTGTTCGTAAAACACTGCACGGAAGAGGGGTTCCACGGATTGGAATCAGCCCTGCATAATGAGCTGGGAGAGAAATGCCCTCCAATCAGTTGGGCGCGTCATCTCCACTTGTTTGAATTGTAATTTAGGGGCCATGAAAGCCCCGGCCCCACGACCATTGACGTGGGGCTATTTTTATGCAATAATTTATACAAGGAGGTCTCATGGAGACATTGCAGTCCGGCCAGTTCTTTGAAGAAAGCGTTAATGTTGCCAACAAGCCCATCCTTACGGTATCGGCCATCGCGTTTGATTTCGATTTCACAACTTCGAACCCGTCAAGATCGCGAGCTGATGAAATCAAAGTTCTCCTGGTAAAAAACAAGAAGCCTCCAAAAAGAAGCAAGGAGGGCAAACCGCCGGGAATCGGGATTCCAACGGGTCAATTTGAAAGTAAGGAGGCTGCCCTTTCTGCCGCCGAAAGAGAGCTGGAAGATGAGACGGGCTGCCAGATGAGAAGATCTGTCGGAAAACTTTTCGTAATGCATAAGCGTCTCAAAATAGATGGCGACTTCGTCTCCAACGAGATCCATGTTTTTCTTGTTGAAGCGTCCGAACCGCTACGCAAGGTTCGGGAGGTTGATGAGATTGATGCTTCTTTCGAGCCGTGGGTTCCTCTCCGGCAGGTGTTTGAAATGCCTTTTGCTCAAAACAGGGGCGGAGGCAATAAAAATCCCAACGGCATTTATTTCAGCCATCTCCGAAGACTGTACAGCGCCATTGAGTCTATGGTTTTCTATCCCGAAGACTTGATTGACGGAGAAGCCGTGAAACAATGGCTCAAGCCAAATCGCGAGTCTCTCGTGGCCGCGATGATTGACCTTGAAAAAGAAGGGCTTTTGGAAAAAGTTACCTTTTCAGATTAACCATACAGGCGCCCCGCCAAGCGGGGCGCCAATTCATTTGAAAAAACCCAAAACTTCGGTTATACTCAATTTTAAATAATGTTCAAGCAGTTCACAAAATATATTTCAATGGTTTTCTTGATCCTGCTTGCCGCAGCCGGATTGGTTATGATCTTTCAGTCGCCATACGATAAGGCTGAGAATGTTTCTGTTTCGGAGTTAGTGACCAAAATAAACGCCGGGCAAGTCAAGGAAATAACCGTCAAGGGAGATAATCTGGACATAGTCCTTAAAGACGGAGACAAGAAACTTGTCTCCCAAAAAGAGACCGGGGTTTCAACTTTTGAAACACTTCTTAATTTAGGAACCGACAAAGAGAAACTCTCGGCTTTTAATATTCAGGTCAAAGATGAGACGGGAACAATTGGCATGGTATTATCATCTATTATTCCGATAGTCTTACCATTTCTTCTGATAATATTAATTTTCTGGTTCATGTTTAATAAAGCCCAAAAGGGTTCCACGCAGGCCTTTTCTTTCGGCAAGTCTAAGGCCCGTTTGGCCAATCAGAAAAACGGCAAGAAACGGGTAACCTTCGGAGATGTCGCCGGACTTATCGAAGCCAAAGAAGAAATATCGGAGATTGTGGAATTTTTGAAAGACCCGAAAAAATTCCATAAACTCGGAGCCAGAATACCAAGAGGTATTTTATTGGTCGGCTCTCCCGGAACGGGAAAAACGCTTTTAGCCAAAGCGGTGGCAAGTGAGGCCAATGTCCCCTTCTACTTCGTCTCCGGCTCTGAATTCGTGGAAATGTTCGTCGGCGTCGGAGCAAACAGGGTCAGAGACATGTTTGATCTGGCTAAAAAAACCGCGCCGGCAATCGTGTTCGTCGACGAGATTGATGCCGTAGGCAGACACCGCGGAGCCGGTCTCGGAGGCGGACACGACGAAAGGGAGCAAACCTTGAACCAAATTTTAGTTGAAATGGACGGCTTTGACACTGATGCCGCCGTAATTGTCATGGCCGCGACCAATCGGCCCGATATTCTTGATCCGGCATTGCTTCGCCCGGGCCGTTTTGACAGACGGATAATTTTAGATGAACCCTCAATGAAAGACCGCGAGGAAATACTGAAAATCCATGCCCTGGATAAACCCTTGTCAAAAACCGTCAACCTTAAGCTGGTTGCCGAAAGAACTCCCGGACTGTCGGGGGCTGATCTGGCAAATTTAATAAACGAAGCCGCCATCTTAGCCGCGAGAAGCAATCAAAAAGAAATAACCCAGGACAATCTTTTTGAAGCCATTGAAAAAGTAATCCTCGGTCCGGAAAGACGCAGTCACATATTTTCCAAGAAAGAAAAGGAAATAACCGCTTACCACGAGGCCGGCCACGCTTTGGTGGCCTGCTCGCTCCCCTTCACTGATCCGGTCCACAAAGTTTCAATAGTATCGCGCGGAAGAGCCGGCGGATATACTTTAAAACTGCCGGCCGAAGACAAGCATCTTCGTTCCCGTTCCGAGTTTGAATCAGAGTTGGCTGTTTTGCTCAGCGGGTATGCGGCCGAAAAAATCGTATTCAAAGATACTACCACCGGCGCTTCAAACGACCTGAAGGTAGCATCCGACCTCGCCCGCCGGATGATTACCCAATACGGAATGTCCGACAATCTCGGTCCCATCACTTTCGGCGAGAAAGAAGAATTAGTATTCTTGGGAAAAGAGATTTCGAGCAATAAGAACTATTCGGAAACGATTGCGTTCCAGATCGACGAAGAGATCAAAAAACTGATAACCAGAGGTCTTACCTCCGCCAAAAAAGTCTTGACGCAAAAAATAGACACCCTCCACAAAATCGCCAAGGAACTCATCAGCAAAGAGACACTGGAACAAAAAGACTTCTATGCTCTTGTCAGATAAGCTTCGGAACCAGCCACCTTCAGACCCGCCTCCGGACTCCCTGCGAGAGTCCTCGGCTATGTGAGCCACGGCCTTTTCTCGGCAGTGCCTTCTTACTATTATACTGCCTCGTCCCTGCAAAAGGCCGGGTCTCAAATGTCTTTAGGTGGCTGGGTTCCTACGCTTTTAACTTGCGGGAGCCTCATTGTTTTTCTGTTATTTGACGAATCGAGTCATGAGCTGAAAGTAGCAAGATATAGATTCCAAAATAATAGGTCAAGTGCCCCGCCTATCGTAATGATAGACGGGGAGGCAAGCGTGGGTTACCTGTTATTTTGGCTTAAATCTATACTTGCTATCTTGAAGCGAATGACGAGATGAGGATTATGACCAGAAAAATGATGAGGCGAGAGCGATAAATTACATTGACTCAAAGGTCAAAAAAACGTAAAATATCATGTATATTCATGTATATTTGCGCCCGTAGCTCAGTGGTAGAGCGCGTCACTTATAATGACGAGGTCCTTGGCTCGATCCCAAGCGGGCGCACAGTTCAGGTAATGCGCGCTTAGCTCAGTTGGTTAGAGCACTGCTTTTACACAGCAGGGGTCGTAGGTTCGAATCCTACAGCGCGCACCAAAATGCCGGAAAAAATTGAAACTGTTTACGAAGACAAAAATATTTTAGTCATAAACAAACCCTCCGGGCTTATTACTCATCCAAAAAATTCCGAGGACAAACAGAAAAGTGTTACCGGCTGGTTAGTTGAAAAATACCCTGAAATAAAAACTGTCGGAGAAGACCCTCTGCGACCCGGGTTGGTTCACCGCCTGGATAAAGACACCTCCGGACTTTTGGTTATAGCAAAAACTCAAGATTCATTTCTTTATTTAAAAAATTTGTTTCAGGAAAGAAAAATCCAAAAATTCTATCTTGCTTTGGTTTCCGGAAGGCCCAAAGAATCCAAAGGAATCATTGATGCGCCAATGGGAAGGATCGGCATGAAGCGGACCACACAAGTGCGGGGAAATAAAAAATTAAAAGACAAAAAAGAAGCGGTTACTGAATATGACACCATAAAAAATTTCCGCGACTTTACCCTCTTGGAAGTTTCCCCCCACACCGGCAGAACCCATCAGATACGAGTCCATCTAAAATCCATCGGAAACCCTGTTGCCGGAGACCCGTTATACGGCCGCAAAAAAGACGAAGCGCCTGAGGGTCTTGATCGTCTTTTCCTTCATGCCTATAAACTCCAATTTACCTCGCCTGACGGCAAAGCATTGACCTTTGAAACAGACCTGCCCGATGAGTTGCAAAAAGTATTAAATATGCTAAAATAAACTACCAATTACAGCCATGGACAAAATCCAATTATTTCAATCAAAAAACATGGGGCAGAACAAATTTGAGGGCCTAAAACCGGGCTGGACTGTTAAGGTTTATCAAAAGATCAAAGAGGGTGACAAAACGCGAACCCAGGCCTTTGAAGGTCTTATAATCGCCCGCAAACACGGCGCCGAGGCCGGTGGCACGGTTACCGTCAGAAAGGTTTCCGGCGGCATTGGCGTGGAAAAAACTTTCCCTGTTTTTCTGCCTACAATAGACAAGGTTGAAGTTGTCAGGAAATCAAAAGTCCGCCGTTCAAAACTCTACTACTTGAGGGAAAAAACCGCCAAAGAAATAAGAAGAAAGACAAAGATAGACACCTCTGTTCAAGCCGAAAAAACAGAAAAAACCGAATAGCGCCAGCAGAGGATTAAATAATTTTATCATCTGGCATCATGCGCGGGTGGAGAAACTGGCAGACTCGCCACCTTGAGGTGGTGGTGCCCGCAAGGGCGTGGAGGTTCAAATCCTCTCCCGCGCACCACCGAAACAAAAACACCGATATCGGTGTTTTTGTTGATAAATCAACTTGCAACTCGTATCTTTGAGAGTATAATTTATACATGGAATCGAGGTGGTTCAATCTTAAGGATGCGGCTATCGCAATGCGAAAAAAGAGCGCTTCGATTAAGGACATCGAGACTAGACTTAAAATTCCTCGCTCTACATTGAGTGGATGGCTAAGAGTAGTAAAGCTACGAAAAAGCCAAAAAGATCTTATTCATAAAAGATGGAGGCAAAGATTGGTGGCGACCAGAAAGCGAGCAATAGAATGGCACAATAACCAAAAGATTAGCCGACTAAAAGAAGCCGAAGACCAGGCCCTGAAAACATTAGAGACCATCGACGCAAGCAATCCGTCAATTCTAAATCTCGCACTCTCAATGCTTTATCTTGGGGAAGGATTTAAAAAAGACACCTTCGGGATGGGTAATTCTGACCCTATGATACTTAAACTATTTGTATCATTACTTTTAAAAATCTACCTCGTCTCTTTAGATAAATTGTCTTGTGAACTACACCTTCGAGCAGATCAGGATCCCCAAAAAATTAAAAAATATTGGTCCAAAGAACTTGGTATACCCATCGATAACTTTAAGTGGGTTAGCATCGACCGAAGAACACTTGGATCCCCGACGTATCCGCATTATAAAGGAGTATGTGTTATTAGGTTGGGTTCAATTGCCATACAAAGAAAGTTGCTTTATACTAGTAAAATCTTTTGCCAAAGGGTTGCTGAAAAAATGCGCGCTTAGCTCAGGGGTAGAGCGACTCGTTGACGTCGAGTAGGCCGTAGGTTCAAATCCTACAGCGCGCACATGAAATCCCAAAAAATTGAACAGTCCGCGCAAAGATCGATTGAGGAGGTGGAGAGCCAAAAATTAAATGAGCCCGGCGGAAAAGAAAATGTCTATCAGGAAGCAAACGTCGCTTTTGAGAAAGCCCTCCAAATTATATCCGCCGGTCTTGGCAGTATTGAGGTTGGTTTTGACGCGAATAATATAGAATATTTTAAACTAAAATTCAAAGATTTTGAGTTCTATACAATCTATCGGGGCGAGGTGGAAATGTTAAAATCTGTTTTAGGAAATCGCAGGTAAATATGCCAGGTTATCTTGAACCAAATCAAAACACCGCCTGTGGCGGTGTTTTGATTTGGTTCATGTGCCGGGCCCCAGAGTCGAACTGGGCACGCCTGCCTCTTCAGGGCAGCGCTCTACCGATGAGCTAGCCCGGCAATTACTTACCTTATGGATGGTATCATTTCTAAGGTATATTTTCAAATTTAGTCGGTGCTTTTTTAAGTTATCAACATAATTACCCACAAAAACCGAACCCCGTGATATAATAAAGCTTGATGAGCAGTTAGAGGTTTAACTTGTTATCAACAAATGAGAAAAGATAAGGAAAAAGCTTTTGAATTACGCCGCTCAGGTAAAAGCTATAAACAAATCGTAGCAGAGCTTGGTATTCCAATAGCCACCCTTTCGGGTTGGTTCAAGCAGGAGCCTTGGTCTTATGAAATTAAAAGCATACTGGCGGCTAAAGCTTCTTTGGCTAATCCTGAAAAGCTTTTATTGATGGCTAAGGCCACAAAAGAAAAGTGGGGAAGGGTACACAAGGAGTGGCAGAGAGAGGCAGTGATAAAATTTCCTGACCTAAAAGACAATCCCCTATTCCTTGCCGGATTGATGCTCTACTGGGGAGAAGGTGATAAAAAATTAGAGAATGGACGAGTTTCACTATCAAATAGTGACCCCAACCTTATCAGATTGTTTTATATTTTTTTGACAAAAACTTTGATAGTTCCAGAAGAGAGGGTTCGTCTTGGTCTCCTGATATATCCAGATTTAATTGATTCTGTACAAAAAAATCTCTGGAGTATTGCTACTAGAATACCTTTGACCAGATTCGGAAAATCTACAACCATCCAAGGGCGACACCCCACAAAAAGAAATTCTTATGGAGTATGCATAATACGTGTAAATAGCCGCCAACTTAAGGAGAAGATAATAAAATGGTTAGAGCTTTACCAAAATTATTTCATCGGCAAGGAATCACTTGAAAAACCTGAAATTTAGTGTAATATTAAATTGAAATTTTACATGCGGGTATCGTATATCGGTATTATGTAACCTTGCCAAGGTTAAGAGATGGGTCCGACTCCCATTACCCGCTCCAGAATAATTTCTATTGATGTTAAGCGTATTCTCTAAAATAACTCGGAAAAAAATAATCCGCGAAAAAATAGAGCGCAGCGAAGCTGGGCTGTATTTTTATTTGGTCTTCCCGATTGCTTTTGCATTTCTTCTGACTTTCGCAGGCGCTAGAATTTTTAGTCTTTTAGCGCCTAATTTTTTCCTGGTAAGCCTTGCTGTGGGGCACGTCCATCATTACGTCTATGGTTTTTTTGTTTTAGCCGTTTCGGGATACCTCGCTTTAATTTTTAATGGTCCCCGGGCAAAGTATTTAATTTCACTTCTTCACGGTTTTGGTTTGGGCCTGGCTTTTGATGAATTTGCCTTTTGGCTCAAATTGACCGATACCGACCCGGCCCGCTGGAGCTATGACGGTTTCTTAATAATTATGGGGCTGTTTTTCTTCGTTATTTCCGCCAAAAAGGGGTTTAAAATGCTTAAGGTTTTATGGCCATTCGGGGGGTTGACTTTTTGACCCCGATTTGCTATACTTATAGCATAACCTGAAATAAGTAGCAGATGGCTTGATAGGCCGTTTTTTTGTGCCTAAAAGGCTATTTTTATCTCACTTTTTTCAGGCCCAAAAACAATGATTAAAAACCTTACATTTTCAGTAGTTCTTTTAACAATGATTGTTTTAACCTCATCTTCTGTTGATGCGGCAGATTATTTTGACATCTCGAGCAACTCCCACATCTCTGATAATGTGAGTTATCTTAAGGGTCTAACCCCAAATACCAGTGTGCCGGAAACCACTCCCGAACCGACTCCGGTTCCCGCTCCGGTTCAAAAAACCAAAACAGTGAAGACCGCTCCCAAAACCAATCCGATTGCAACCTATACGGTAATGGCCAGCGCTTACTCTTCAACTCCGGATCAGACAGATGACACGCCTTTTATTACTGCTTGGGGCACGCAGGTCAGAGACGGTATCATTGCCGCTAACTTCTTACCCTTCGGTACTGTGGTAAAAATGCCAGAATTGTACGGCGACAAAATGTTCGTCGTGGAAGACAGGATGAACAGAAGATATACTTATAAAATCGATGTCTGGTTCCCGGAAAGAGAACAGGCGATGGAATTCGGAAACAAAAAAGTTAAGATTGAGGTTATTGCCAAACTGTAATCTCTAAAATCAAAAATCGCCAATAAGGCGATTTTTGATTTGTTGTGCTGTAATTATACACTTTGCGCGAACCTTTTTCGAGCGGAAACTGAACGAATGAATCAGTCCCGCCACCGCCTCGCAGAGCCTCGGCGGACACCAAAGAAAAATGTTCCTTGCTTTTCGGATTTGCGCGCGACCAATTTCTTCTAAAAAGGAAAGGACATTTTTCTTTGGTGTTCTGCCCTCCAAGTATTCGGGCAGGTGGCGGGACTAATGCGGACTCGGTTTTGCGAAAACTATTTTTTGGGGAAAGGATTTCGCAAAACACTCGGCTAATCTTTTTTGAATTCGGAAGTCGCAAATGGAAAAGGAGGGGTTTGGGGAGGAATTTTCCATTTGCTCCGCTGTTTTGTTTTGGCGAATTTCGGGCGGGCTTATGATTTCTTTGGTTCTAACTCTAACAAAGAAATCATTTTTTCAAAAATGGTTATATAATCTTTGCGACGTGCTTCTTCCCTAGATTCTTTGTCATACTCTAGTTTGTTGAGGTCAGCAACAAAATTACTCAAATTTTCTTTGGTTAAATGTTGGCTAAACAGAAACAGGGCAAGTTCTATCGTAGCGTTTTCTTGTGAACCCATTTGGTCATGCCACTCGTTCATCATTTTTTCTTCCGATACAACGAAACCGCCAAATATCCTACTCGCAAAACCGAAATTTTGTCCTTTCTCAACAAGCGACTTCATCCGGCTATCGTCTCCCCACGGTCTCATTAACAATGTCAGTAATTTAGCCCACAAAATTGGCTCGACCGACGGGAAAAGATTAGATGCTATTTCATCCAAAACATCATCATATTTTTCTTTCTCTGCTGAACCCCAAAACCTGCTTCGTGCCCATTCCAAAAAGTTGTTTAGCAATACTCTTGAGACATAATTTTCTTGCTTCTGAATGTTCTCTTTAGTAATTTTCCACGCAGGGGGAAAGTAATGATCCCAGATGTCATGTTTCTCTGGCGAAGTTTTTATACTTTCCACAAGTGTTAAGTAAAAAATAGGAATCATAGATTCGACATAATAAAATTTCTTATCGCCCTCGCCCGCAACAAATTTTTCTTTGTATTTTTCTATATGGGTTTTGAAACTATTGAAAAATGAAAAACTATGACCATCTTTTAATGTTCTTTCCTCGACTTTCTTAAAAATGGAATCAAGGGCTCGGGAAATCTCGCTATAAGTGCTCCACTCATCGAGTTGATCTTTCTTGCTCAGAAGTTGGTATTCTTTTTCCCAAATCAAATAGTGCCATTCTAGGAGTTTCGGGAAAAATTCCGGCAAAATAGCAAGAAAAATAGTTGAGCGATTATCAACGAAGGCATTGAAATCCTCTAACAGTTTCGATGTCGCTTTAAGTTTTTCGGTCATTGTTTTTCAATAGGTTATCAATTGCGGAGGAGAATATGGTAAAAAATTCCTTTTCATTTTGCGTGTTCACATTCTTTGTCTCCCAAACAGAGCGCCATGAGCCCTCCATGTCTTTCGGATTATTCAATTTTTTCAAATAATCAAATCTCAACATGAATTTATCGCCCTTCATCCAATGGTAGGAATTTATCAAAACCATCGCTATCAAATAAATACCAACGCCCCATACGGCCAATTCAATAAATCGGAGCAGAAACGAAGAACCTGGCCAAAGCAAAATCGGAATGTACACTAGCGCGATATAAATCAAAAAATAACGAGCATTAACGACATGATCTAAAATTACATTTCTATCTAAAATTTCAAAATCTTTTTTGTCGTTGAAAATAGCGACCGCTATCGGAATAAGAATTGTCAGGAGTGCAATTCCCACCATTCCCAAGATATTTAATGGGTCTCCCGTTTGCTTTAAAAGTGAGCAAATAAAATCTGTCATAATTTACGATTGCTTTAAAAATTCGTATTCAACCTTTGAGAATAAGCTACTCGGCATGCTATTTAATTTTTTCTGAACAACTTTTATTGCTGGCTCCGACTTATCAATTCCAATCCAATTGCGATTTAATTCTTGTGCCGCAACAAGTGTAGTTCCTGAACCACAAAAACAATCAAGGACTAGATCGCCCTCGTTTGAGGAAGCTCCGACTATAAACTTCAGCAAATCAAGATTTTTTTCCGTAGGGTAATCAGGATATTGAGGGTCTTTGAATTCCCAAATATCCTGCATTTTTTTTCCGTCTCTCTCGTCAACAAAAATCTTTTTTCTCGGTACACCATTTGAAGACCACTCGATAAGCCCCTGCTTATCCCATTCTTCCAAAATGGCGGGGTCGCTTCGCCAGTGTCTTCCTTTCGGCGGCATTATTCCACGCCATTCTTTGCCAGTATTACCGTTTGCAGTCTCGCCGGGGGCATGGAGAGGAATGGTCGTATACTTTCTACTGTCTTTATCAGTTTTCTTGAATAAACGCTCTATATCGTCATCAGAATAGGGAGCTTTGGGGTCGTTCCATGTAGGATTTTCTGCTTTGGAATAAAAAAGGATTAAATCTTTAGTATTTCCGTATGCTTTCCGTTGAAAATTTTTAGGATTGCATTTGACTCGCGTAATATCATTTCTAAAATTTTTTATTCCAAAAACTTCGTCCATTATGAGTTTTACATAATGTCCGATTTTGTAATCAATATGCAA